>Ga0209629_10001242_pt1 | contig 15767 bp, 4 predicted proteins | sample TergutCu122P5_FD_187286 | JGI IMG/M metagenome (GOLD analysis project Ga0209629, IMG submission 187286) | Cubitermes ugandensis P5 segment gut microbial communities from Kakamega Forest, Kenya - Cu122 P5 (SPAdes) (version 2) | ecosystem: Host-associated > Arthropoda: Insects > Digestive system >...
CCCCCAATGTGCAGTGGGTATGGGATGTTTTTTCTCCAGGAGGAATGTGTCCGTTGCGTGAAGCTTGTAACTGATGTATCTGGTATCGAGGCTAAGAAGTTGTGGAGCTGTACCTCCACTACCGCGCATATCTTAATGACGTGGCGTTAAACTTCGCACAGAGACAACTCTGCCGAAGGCCGTGGCGCAGTATGAGAGGTTAACATTAAAGTACAAGCCATATGATCTCAAGTGACGGGCTGCTATAATATTCATCCGCTACTGCACCGAAATTTTGTAACAAAAGAAACCAAACAAGCCATTGAAACTGGTAACTGTGCAGCCGGGGCAACCCGGTAACCATGGATTATTGTCGATTGCTGTCGATCATTGTTGATATAAATTGACTCGGAATGTGACATCACCCACAAGGATTTTCTACACAGTATCGGGGTATGGGGATTTATGTGTTTCGATTTGGGAACCAGTGGCGGGCTTTTGTGAACACGGTTTGAACCATTGAGTTCAATTAATTGCGGAGAAATTTGTGACCAGCTGAGCGATTCTAGCTTTTCCTTTACCGTATGTACATAATCAGTGACGATGCTTCAGTTTGAATCGCATGTAATACCTGGAACGCTCGACTCACTATTTTCGTTATTATTATTTGGTGGCATCATGGACATACATGCTAAAACGACTTGTGTTTATGGTGAAAGCTCTTTTATTCTGCCTATTATTTGGTTCGGCTGTTAACAGTTTTCACCGATAGATGCGGATGGTCCTCACGCTGAGCATGCACTCCACTAATCCGAAAGCATTCTTGTACATGAAGTACGAATGGGTCAGGCAACCATTGTAATTTAAACAGAAGTTGCAACAACCTCGGCTCCGGTGGGGTAAATTAAACTTGGAAGGAAATCGAATTTTCAGAAGTTGGATAGTCCGTTTGCGTTCATTGGCGTTACCTTCATGTTTTGTTCAGTTAAATTTTCCTGTGAGTAAGGAAACGGTCAGAACTCCCCACACACCCACCCATCCACCCCCACACACGCACGCACACACACACACACACACACACAAAGTCGCCTGTTTTCCAGTTGAATGTGTGTGCAAATGTTAACACGAGAATCTCCATCATTGTGACAGGAATGCGGAATAATGTCTGATGCAGTTAATGAAATTTGCAGTGTAGGTTAAACACACAACATGTATCTTCAACCAGCATGCTTATCTCGTCGCGAGGTCGTATTATTCGTCTGCCATTTTCCATGGAGTTTATCACACCGCATTTGGCCTGTGTTCGCTTGCCACCTCTGAGAGGCTGGTACAAAGTTCATGCGTTAGTAACGCATTTTTCTCCTCAGAGTTGGTGAAAAATTGGCGTGTATTTTGTGACTGTCTTGACAGCAAATCCTTGTGTCGTACGCGTTTCTCTCGCCATGATTGGTGACGCCAGCGATTCCTCTGATTCGTGCTCCAGTGTTGGCAGCAAGTGCCGTCATCTATGCCGTGTCGCGGTTGGCAGCACGGTAGCTAATATTGTATAGCTGTCTGACAACCTGCCTTGTGTTGCTAGCGCATTTCTTTGGTGTCCGTTGGCTACGCGCTAGTGGATATTGTGCGGCGGTGTTGGCAGCGCGCTACATGTGCGTGTTGGCTGTGTCTCGCGTCAGTTGTTATTTTGCTGTCTGGTGGAGTGGTTGCTATGGTATCGCGATGACGCTTTGATAATGTACACGTACGCTGCCACCACCGGGGGGACGCCCCCCCACTACGCACCCCCGCCTACGTATCTGGCCGCCCAGCTGCCGCCCCCGCCGCCACTCCCAGGAGGAACCCTGTCACCGCAATCTAAAAGGAGAAGGTAAATTCTTTTGAAGTAAATTTTGGGTCCGTTTGTTGAGAACTCAGCGCGTAGGTGTATTCTTTGTAAAGAATTTTACGTTTTTAATACCTGGCACAGTATAATTATGAAATTTCAGTTTGCTTAAAGTGCGAATTGTTTGTTTACCGTATTTTTATGGTACACTATTGTTTGATACGCAGACGTTGCGCGGTTTGGTTTGAAGAAAATACGGCAGTAGTTTGTGTTCTGATGCAAATATGTGATTACTTTGTGTTTGTATTCTGTCGAACGAAAGTGATTTGTGGAACGTAGTACTGCGATGGTTTTTGTTATGACGTGACGCAACGTTGTAGTCTGGTAGGTGGAGAAGGAACGTATCTCCTCCATCTTCAGGTTTGAATATGCCCTATTGGGACTCTGTTTCATAACCCAGAAGACCTCCTGTAAATATTCACCGCTGTGACAATGTTATGTAGGTGTGCGGAGGGTCATTGTTAGGAGTCCGTCCAAATACGTCATCGGCAGAAGAAAAGTTGCAGACGTCTCATCGGCATTATTCATGTCGGTGCTAAGGTTTCTTTTTGAGCCGCGATGGTTACACCGCGTCGACCGGGATTCGATTCGTGGCGTGGGCTTGCAGTTTTCGCTTTTACGTTCAGACTGGTTCTGAGACTAGCCAGACCTCCTGGCCAGCGGTCACCGCCATACATTTCTTTGAAGTTAAAGTGGTTGGAGCGTGACTGTAAGCTACGGATGCCTAGCATACGTTTAGCTATGACAGCATGACCCTCTAAACGTTCCCGTGGCGTGGTGTTGAAGCAGAAGTCTTTTTTTAACTTCGCGTTTTGATAACACGCTGGGAACGTAAAGTAATCGCAATTGAATAGACAGTCATAAGGAATACGCCGTGGTTTTGCGTAAATGACTATAGTCATCCCTCTCCGAACGCGGTTTTACACACCGCGGTTTTGACGACACGCGGTCGAAAATGCATACATGATGGACGCTGAAAAATTTATATATACGCGGATAAACGCGGGTGGGTTACTCATTCGCCCGCCGCAGAAGCTAGCAGCATCATTGCACAAACACTGCGTAAATATTTGTTGTCCAAAAATGTGTATTTTAAGCTATTGCGGGGGTTCCATAAAAGTCCACATTCGCCTAACCTTGTTTTTCCCATAATGTCGCTCAACGCGGTATTGTCCAACACGCCGTTATCGCCCCCTACCCCCACGTTAGACGATGGATCATTGTATTTATTGGTGTATTGCACTTAGGATACTTGTTCCTATACAGCAGCACTAATACAGCAAAGGAGATTTTATTCACATAAAAATATAGTCAGTACGTTATACTTGTGCATCAAATAAAACTTGGATGGGGGAGGGGAAGAAGAAATTTTCCTTAACTGTAGTCGATATTTCTTTTGTGATCTTTGTACTATGTAATAAACCAACAAATGCATATCAGTACAATATTTTGTCATATATTATTTACGGGCATATTTCGGTTGCTTCTGCAACCATCATCAGGGTGTCATACGAGAATACTAACACTATACAAATACTTGGATAACATGTGCAATTAAAACCACCCGATGCTATAGTTACTATCTTCAGCACTTCTTGTAGGCATGAAATGTCATATTATGTTATCGTTAAAAACAGATAAAATTGGTCTATTTATGTTGCTTCTTGGCTGGATATTGCTGATACACACCCTGGAATAAAATAGCATAGCTGTAGATATAACTCTATCAATATAATATACAATTTTTTTTTAAATATTTGGTATAACGGTTGTCATAATTACATACCTGTTAGTTAAGTAAATATGTGTACTCTAGTGGAGATCGCTTAGAACTAGTGTGTGTGTGGAGAGTGGGTAGGTGGGAGGACAGGGCTTGGGATTGCTTCAGTCCCACGCGTGGTGTGGTTGTAGATCGTAAATCAATTCAGAAAGTTCATTCCTTTCTTTCTATAATAGTTCATTTACAATCGTATTATTATGTTGGAAGAATTGAATGTAATAGTTTTCCAAAACATTCGTACGTCTACCTTAATGCGCAAATTGTAATAGTGTTATGGTAACGATGGTAAAAAAGAAAGCCAACTAGATGCAACAACAACGTTTTATTGATAAATCCAGTTTAGCTCGACATATTTCGGGCAACAGTTCTGCCCATCTTCAGGAGCTTTAGACTGTGCAATACAGCTTATGGTATTTTGTACCCAATACGTTGCGGGTCGGTGGTCTGATAACTGAGTTCCTCAGTTATCAGAACACCGACCGGCAACGTATTGGGTACAACACACCATAAGCTGTATTGTACAGTTTAAAGCTCCTGAAGATGAGCAGAATTGTTGCCCGAAATATGTCAAGCTAAATTGGATTTATCAATAAATCGTTGTTGTTGTTGTTGCATCCCGTTGGCTTTCTTCTTTACCATCGTTACTAATGATGCACGGTCAGACAAATATCAAAAGTGTCGTGGTAGTTTTAATGGGCCCTTATTCCAATATATTAGAAGAATATGTTAGGCATAAACTTATTGGGGGTTGTGCTCTTTATATCTGTGTTATAATTTTCTCTCAGTTTGTCCCATATACGAGCGTTTGCACGTATGGCATTTTATTTGTTAAATGCCGCTTTGGTGATATGTAGTAGTATTGTTAGTCGGTGTGTGTAGTGTATTGTGAATGGTATTTGTAGTTCGGAACGCAATTTTGAAGTTAAGTGTTGTGGAAAATTTAGTGATTTTCCGTACTAGTGGGCTATGGAATGTGAAGGTAACCCACATATAAAGTTCTTTAGTGATTCTTTCACAGCAGTTGCGATACCTGCCTTCAGTTAAGCGTGTCGAGGTGTAGGATATCACTAACCGATAATAAACTGCCGACTGTTACGTTGTTACGTGTTCTTTGACAACAAATTAGGTACTTTAGTGTAAGTACCGCTTCTTTTTATGGCCCTGTAGTTGTATTGTGTTCCTTTGCCATGTCTTATGTCACGAGGTTCAGTAGGAACTGCACGACGAGGAACTAAATAATTCATATATTTTCCCAAATGCTACTGGAGTGATCAAGCCACAAACGGAGAAATGGATGTGGATCGGGCATTTGTAACTCCTGGATAAAGGTAACTCTTCTTGTGGGCTGAATAATCATGATCTGAAAGTGTATGGGTGCGTAAGGAAATAACTCCATGTACTCACAACTTCAGAACTAAGTGGGGGTGAGTGGCCACTCTCACAGTTCGGCCGCCTTACCGTCTAGGAAATGTCTACCGATGCAATTACGAAAATGTATCCAAAAGTTTCCTACCTCACCTCTAGGACCGAGAACGACAAGAAGTACAAATGCGTGTCTCTAGATACTGTAGTATCGCTATCTTTTGAGACAGTCTAGTGACCTTAGCAGCCATAACCCACTGTGTTGCTTCTTACGGGTGTTTATTGTGCTTACTGAGTTCCAGCCGCGATTTTATAGTGGCCGAACAAAGTATTTACGTTACGTTTTGCTTCCAACTTGGGAAAACGGCATCTGAAACGCATGAAATACTCAGAATAGCTTTCGGTGCCAGAGCCGTTGGGGAGATAGGCTTCTGAATGGGTTTCTGTATTCAGAAGTGGGGACACTTGCCGTTGAAAAGCGTGAGCGTTCGGGCCGCCTCTCGTCAGGTTGTGTGTACAAAAAATCGTCAAGAAAACCGACGAAGTACAATTTCGGAGATTGCCGGCAGGTTAGGCCTCGCGTATGGAATATACCAACGAATTCGAAGGGAGGGCTTGAAGATGTGGCGGATCTCCCCGAAGTTTGTGAAGAAGCACAAACAGTGTTTGGCCGCCAGAAACACTTCTATGGCCCCCGATCATCCTTACACACCTAATTTGGCCCCTTATGATTTCTACCTGTGTATGAGAATGAAGTCACAGCTATATGGGCGTCGTTTGCAGGATATGGATAAAACGAGGAGCAATCGCTGAGTGCCCTACACACGATTCCAAAATTTCAGTTGCATCGGTCTGTCAGCAAGGGCAGAAACGCTGGACCCCTTGCAAAAACTGTGAAGGGTACCCCCGCACATTTCAAAAGTATGTGTAACTTCATTACATACAGGGCATCATCATCTTTCTGCTCCTGTTCCGAGTTTCCTGTTTCAAACCCTAGTCTGAACTACATTGTCTCATTTCTCTCATGCTAACAACAATTACGTATATATAGTTCTGTCCCCCACTTTTACTTCATACCCCAGTTTTCAAATACAGATTTATTTTTCCCCACTTTATCTATAATCATCTGTCTTTGCATGTCATTGCATTTAGTTTTAAAAAGGCCCTTACATCCCTGCCGTATCTGTTTTTCGTCCGAATACAATTTTATGATGCTCAGTGCAAATTCCACGGAGCAGCAACATGGCGTCGTATGCCAGAAGATATCAAGTGTTCCTCAACTCTGCTGTACGAAAGTTTCATACCTACTGGTGTGAACCTATGCAGAAGTAGAGGAGTCCAATCTACACACGAACACGCTATTTCTAAGAACACTTGAAAGTTCACCCTAGAACAGGCGACGAAGGCCTAGAGGGTGAGTAGAGGTATAGCTGTACTGTTTCTTTAACCTCGGCGCTAGAAGGGGTGGGAGGTCAACGCCACGCCCCGGGCGCTATACCCTCCAGGAAAGACCAAGTACCCATTGTATAGAAGGCTTGGTTGGTCCCAGGGCCGGTCCGGACGGGAGTGGAAAACCTCGCCTCCACCGGGATTCGATCCCCGGATCGTCCAGCACGCAGTGAGTTACTATACCAACTACGCAGTCCCAGCCCTTATTAACAGAAGGGACAAAACGGAAGTTCTACCAGAAAGAAAGTTACATGAAACAGACTGATGTGATGACATTCTACATGATGATATGATCCAGTAATCTACAGTATTTCTTGCATGCTGTGGTGTCCCTAACACATGAAGCTTTGTCTTACTTCTTTTCACAAATGTTGGTACAGTTCACTTCTTCCGAAATAGTGAATTTATATTATGACAATTCTCCGTTCTACTGCAGAAATCTGGTGCTTAGTTCCATACAACTAATTTGGACTACCCAACAAACACAAAAGCATTCAAAATTAATACCTGTCAATTTCAGAAATAGTGTCTTACTCCAAAAAACATTGGGCAGACAAAAACTGCAGTCATTGGTCGGAAGCACTCTAGGAGGAGCGGTAACATGCAGGCTCTGCAGGTGATATCTTCAGACAGCCGTGCCACCACGTGGTTGCGAGCCAGATTAAATTTATTATCGGAAACCGTCTCTTACCTTCAGGTATTGTGGTAACGCTGTTTTATGCATTTATGTGTTTCTCTTCCCTTCTGTATGGCCCTTCGAAACCCTTCGCTATTAATTTTCTCCTTCCACTGATTTATGTATGATTTCTATGATGACACTCTGTGTCTCAGGTTGTGTAACATCTACCGATGGGATTATTAGCGAAAAATGAATTGGATGGAATATGGAAGGAAGCACTCGTCTAATTTCAGGCACAACCCGGGCATTTACCTGGAGGGGCTGAGAAAAAATGTGAAAGACCTCAGGATAGTCGGTTTTGAGGCCGATTTGAACTCTGTACCTTCCTAATGCAGTAGTGCGAAGCGTTCGATTTTGACGTCACGTCGTTCTGTCCTGTATCCAGGTACCGTCATCAGCAGTTTATTCTGTAACACCCCCATTTTCAAAGTCCAAGTTTCACACCCATGACAGTGCGGTCGGTCGACGCCCTCTCCTCACCTTGAGCGGGTTGTTACGCTCCAGCGACCTCTTCGTACTCCTTACGGATCATCCCTGGCTTCAGTTGCTGCTATTCTTAACATAGGTTTCTTCGTCCTGGAATATGTATACCAACTTAAATATTTGGCCTTGCAGAGCTGTACCAGCTGTAATTAAACTCCGAATATTTGATCCATTAAATAAGAAAAATTAGGGTGGGAGGTTGTGAACTGCATTATTTTGGTTCAGTACAGGCGCCAGTGCCGGGCTGTTGTAAATTCGGTAATAAAACTTTAGAATTGCCTGAATAGCCGAACGACTGTTACTTACCTTCACAAGGATTTTGCCGCATGGAGTGAGTTTGATGTGTTATGCATTGTTGGAACGTTCGGTGCACGGACATATTTTATTTGACAACTGTCGCTATTCATTTTCTGTGAAGTAGCTTAACTTAAAGTTTATCACAGTGACGCGTGTCTGCGTGCCAAAGAAAATATTTCCAAATTTCCAGCACCTTCGTCGAATATGGCGAGTAAAACCCTAATATTAACTACAGTACGATAAACTAAATTGCGTGGACCCCGACTTACAGCAAATTGTAATAGCGAGCGTTGCGCTGAGGGATGATTTGAGTGAAGTGTGATGTGTACTGTAAGATAAAGCAGTGTCTTTGTACAATGGAATACCATTCAGTTTTGCTGGACATCTTTTACGTGCAAGTCAGAAGTGACGTGAAGTTAATATTCATTGAAGAATTATATGCTATAGTAATCATAAAAACGTAGGACTTGTTCAGAATTTTCTCTCATATTCCCTACAGATATGTATGTAGCGATGACATTATTAAATACACAGGGAATGTGGAATGTTAAGAAAGTGGGTTGTTTACGCGGTAATGATATGGAAGTTCAGATTGTTGACACCGTTGTCATACATAACTGAATTTCTGGAGTTTAATCAAACAGTAAATTACGTGGTTTAATTTGGTACCTTGAAAGCGTGTTAAGGAGTAGCAAACCCCTGTAAAGTTTCTTACTACCTATAAAAACAATGACTTCTTAGTCCTACAAATAACAAAGGCAATAAAATGGCGGTATTGTAGCAATATCGTTACACATTTTAACACTGTAAACTGCTGTGTTTGTCACCAAACAGAAGAAAAACTGCTTACTGAGCACCAACTTCGTAATATACAACTTATTAAAAATAAATTTCCATTTCCAGATTTCCGGTATTCTGGCTAATGACATGTATTCCTGTAGATGGATGCTAGATTTTCGGAGTAACGTATCTCCACTATCTTGAGGGTCGACCTTGAAGATGGAAGCAGTAGATTCCTTCGAAACGGTGCCACAACCAGGAACATAATAATACACATCTTGTGCAGAATCTCAAATCATTTGTACATTTACTACATATATAATAGGGGGATCTGTAAGAAGCTCATTTAAGTCACTGTCATATTTAATTGGATAGACCTTATAAACAGTAAGATATCGGTCGGGTGTGGTGTTTTACGCCGTGGCCGATTTTCTTTCGTTATAATGTTTTTTAGAGTTTCATTTTTGGGGGGTGGAGGAGTGCATGTAGCTCGCGTAGAACAGAAATATTTACAAAATGTTCGAGGGAAAATCTGAAGGTTGGAGACTAGTTGGGAAATCGAAGAACATAAGGGTAAGATTAAAATGAATGTTAAGTAAACTAGTTGTAACAGTGAAGTGTTTTTTAACGGAAAATATCGTACGCGTTTGTGACGTGTTTGACATCTTAAAGTTACATAATTGTACTGTAAAGAACGCCTGATATTGAGCGGATGACGGTCATTGGTTACTTGAAATTATTGGCCCACCTTAAGCCGTCTGGGTGTGATATTCCCGCATGCAGAGACCCGCATGCGTCCGTGGGAACATTCAAGGAGTCAGCCCCCACCCCCTTCGAGATGCAAGCCGGTGCATCTGTTGGGGCAGCTTTCACAAGGTAGTCTTTAATTGTATTATAAACGATGCGAATCGACAGTAGACGTATTATATTGTATGATCAAATTATTTTTCTTGTATTAAAACTTACGCCCTGGTAGTAAGTTACAAAACTTAAGGCTATATGCAGAGTATCAAGTCTGGTCCGATCGTTCTCTCGTATTTGTCTGGATAACAGTAAGACTTACAGAAGCAGTACATGGGGAATTAAATATTTCATGTTCATGCGAGTCTGCAAAACAATTGCGAAAGGTATTTGCCAGATTCGTGTGCATAGCACAACTCGGCTGCAACTGGAAGGATTTTTGCAAAATTGTTTACGTGGGATTTAAAAAAATATTGTTGACTGGGTTCATTTCTGGTTACAATGTGACAAAAATAACAGGAATTCTTCAAAAATAACTCCGTGGATTTATATATCTCTTACTTCTTGGGTTTAAAAAAAAGTCAGAAAACAGAGAAACCAAAACACCTATCCCAAAATATCAAATGATTTTTTTCTAAACTCATGCCGTTTTCAAGATAATCACGACAGGGCTGGAAGGACCAAAGAAGTAGTTGATAATCAAAATACAGTACGGCGCCACCTCGATGCAATTTACATGCCGGTTAATGAGGCGAAACTATTAACATATAGTCTGATCTACGGTGGGGTGTACGAAAGGCGAGAAATTACGCAGTCAGTAAACTGTCGTTACGAACCTTGCAGCCGCGTTCAGTAGTAGGCCGTGAACGAGCATTGTTTCTGTTTTGAATGTTGGTACCATCGACAGAATAAATGCCAGGAGTGTGTGTGTGGATTAGTTTGAATGTTGTTGCTATTCAAAACAGGTACATACGAAGTGGACAAATCAGGATGCCAAGATCTTAACGCGCCTCGTGTTGACATTATACGTGCTCGTCGTCTTTTTCTCCTCTACAGGTTTTGTTCTGGGGTGCGACGTGGCGCAGTTGGTTGAGGTACTGCCTTACAAGCAGGGAGGTCATGGGTTCGATTCTCCATGGGGTAATTGGGGTTTTTCTTTGACTTAACCCTTAACCTGCCAACGACGACTATAGTCGCTCAGCTATTTAATGTTATTAAATTGCAACTGAAATTTAATCCGGTAGCCTAAGGGTTAATCCTTCCGTCCGCACTATGGCCATGGGGTCGGCTGAGTCTCTAACAGAAATTAATACCAAGGATATCGCCTTGGGAGTAAAGGCGGCCGGTGGATAGGGCGGACAGCCTTACCATCTTCATGTACCGAGTGTCTAGAAACTCTGGGAGCCTCAATTTTCTGGAACCCTAAGGGCCTGTACAGGTATTGCTTTATTCTTCACTCTGCTAAATATTCACAAATTATGCTCGAGGTGCGTGCAGGAATGCATGAAGGGCGTCCTGTAAATTGCGCATTGTCATCTAATGGTAACCAAAAGTGAAATGTAGTGAAAGATTTTAATAAAACTCTCCTATTTATCTTGTTTCATGGAAACCGTATTAGACATTCTGGCGTTAGTACTTACAGACAGACAGCGCAATGATTGGTAGCAGTCCTGGAAGTTTTAGTTGCGAGTGCAACAAAAATATTTAAAACAATGATACTTAGATTTTTTGGACCCGGGACTCTTTACATCTGAGGATGTTTGCGCATGTTTTACCGTCTTTTGCGTCCTGTCTATGTAAAGACGTTAAAATGCAAGTGGAATTTTACGTGTTCTTTTATATGTGCGTGAAACTTTTCCCACATAACGCAGATTAACGAGCTTGGCGGAATATTCGGACCTAAGGGAGACGAAAATTACCTCAGTCGACGGTCCATAGGTTGTACTCTTTTATCTGACATTGCTAGGGTTATTGAATCAAGAATGATAATGCGGCAAACATAATACACAAAGGAGGAAGCAACATATGGATACAAAATAATTATCCACATCCCAAAGGAGGAGACTGGTTGGAAGAATTAGGCATAAGTGAGATGTGTGCAGGTGCGGGATTTTACTGACCTGGCTCGGGTGGAATAGAATGGCGATCTATTATGAACACGACAATGGATCTTGGGTTTACATAAACCAGGAGTTTTCGAGCAGCTGTCGGGTAGTCAAATAAGGACCTGGAGTTGGTTCGGACTCATTTGGGAGTGTGTATGTCGAAGCCTAGGCAAGTCCGATACTGAGCAGCGTGTGGCATAAGGTGATTGTGAGATCGGATCCAAGGACTTCCTGTTGTTGGGGGTAGGGGGTGTAACGCTTGTAATCTGGTTTACGTGCCGTGCGTCCCCGATAAAGGGCTCATTAGTCTCTCGTGTGGGGGATAATGGAGACGGATGGCGGGGACGCGCGTCCGCTGATTGATCGGGCTCGAACCGCAGCCCCCCCATATTGTACCGTCATTAAATAAATACACACGGTTACCTCAGAGGAACCTTGCGCATTGCTTGCAAATGGAATCTACGTGAAACAATTCGGACGAAATTCGAGGGCCGAGGGGGATTGAATTTTGGTCCGTTTAGGTCGAGTGTTCTAGGTGTAGATGAAGGATAATTGTTAATATTGATTTTAAAGCACCGCCTGTGCATGGGTACCGGCGTTTCGGAGGAACCTGCTGTCTCATTGATGGAGTAGAAGAATAATCTCATAGACCCCGGGAGTTTGGACAGAACTAGTCTGGCAAGTTCATGTTGTAACATCCCAGAGGAATGATCGTCTTATTATTCACGGCCGTGTGAACTCAAATCTCAAATACTGTGACCGAGCACTTGCTTGGTTGACTGCCGATAGATATGAGCACAGAACAAGATACGTCATGGCAGACTATTATTGTTGAATTCGTGTTTTTATTTTCTGTTCTTTTTTGCCGGTACACATAGTTTTACATTGTTTTCGCCCTGTTGTAGGTACAAGTTTTGAAAAGCATGTTTGTGCCGTCCGTAGTTTACTATAACATTGGGACTAAATAGGACGTCCCCAGCGGAGACGATGTGGCAGTTGTGTTACAGTTTATAAAGCAGAGTTATAATGACCTCGCAGCGCGGCGAGGTCAGTGTTTTGTTTTGAGGGGGAGGAGGACAATGCTGACTTCGTACATCTAGCGGGAGTAACCCGAACTACTAGACTTCGTGACGGCCTGTGCCAAGGCCTCCTCGGGGATGTCCCACTGTGCTACTGGATGAAATGCAGTAATACGGTTTTTTTAAGATACGGCGCCGTGTAGTTTGGTATATACCTACGTGTCAGACGAACCTGCTGCTTCTTTAAGGTACATTAAGATGGGGGTGAAAGTTCTTCGAATTACCAAGCTACGTCGTGTCACATCCTCCGAGAAGACAGTAATATTAATATTCAAGCTGTGTCAACCTTGTCTGGAAAGGAACACAGTGAGGCCTGTTTAAAAAGGGTGTTGATTAACCCGAAACCTCACCGGATGTCCGGAGAATGTAAGAGTGAAAACCTTGGCAACAAGTGGGGGTGGTCATGGTCACGCGCCGACCGCTCTACCCCCGGGGAAAGAGACCTCTTTACCATTTGTCTAGGAGGCTGAGTGAGCCCATAACCGGAATGGACTTTTGGAGATGAGAAATATGTATTGCTTTACGGGGAATCGAACTCCGATTCCTTGGTTGCTTTGGTGACTGAGCTAACCTGTAACGGACGGGAATTGTTGAGCTGGAAATCGCAAACGATAAACAAGAATTTTTTGGTTTGTGTTCTGTATTGTCTCTGCAGGCCTTAATATGTTGTGTGGAGTGTATTTCTGTGTTCAGCGTTCTTAATTGCTGTATTTTTTTACTTACTTACTTACTTACTTACTTACCTACTTACTTACTTACTTACTTAGTTACTTACTTACTTACTTACTTACTTACGTTTTCCAGTTCAGTGATTGTCTAGGTATTCTGTGTTTATTTCTAAGCGACTTCTTTACTGCATTGTTTGTTTCAGGGTTTAAACATAGTAAGCTAATTTGTTGATTCAACACACTGCATTTTGAGGTTCTTTAAGGTGTACTGTTACTTCCCCTTTACGTCTACAGTGTTGTGCATTAAAGGTAGATTCAGAACTAACCCCTACAGTTTACAGTAGGCCCGTTAACGGCCGCAGTACTAGTGGAACCCAATCTGACCTTACCCCCAAGAATAAAGATAGAAACCGTACACCCAGCTCTTTGCTTTGTTTTTGTGTTTCAGAACACACAGTTACTAGGTACTAAATCCATGGAGCAGAGTTCTTGGGCTGTTGTAGTTGCTCAGTTGTTCAGGAATTCTTCCGTATTTTGTGGAACCCGGATGTTCTTCCTCTTTTTACAACAGCTGGCCCTTGGATGGACCCTGTCCTCAACCAGCCAAATCCAGTCCTTATCTTCCGTACCTATTTCTGTTATAATGTCAAGAAAGCCGGCATTGGTGAGACCGTAAAATAAGTAGGTTATAGACTGGATGACTGTGGAGTCACGGTTGCAAGTCCGGGCAGGAGCAAGGGATTTTTCTTGACAGCGTTGCAGACGGGCTGTGAGGGCCAACCAGCCTTGTAGTCAGTGAGAAATGCGGGATATTTCTCTGGACGTAACGCGGCTATGCGCAAAGCTGACTACTCATCTTTATGCAGGGCCGACTTTGAGAATGGGTGGAGATATACCTCTTCTCCACCACACGTCATGACACATAAACACAGGGACAACTTTAACATACATTCTTAAATATGGTGCAGATTTCTTTTATTTTTTGAGGCCGCAGTGCGTTGAATCTGTAGTTCGGACACGCCGTGGTCAACAGGCGGCCATTTTGCCTGATTTCAGGCTTCCGTCGCTAAGTAGATGAGAACTGCGCTCTTCTGGGTTATTACGCAGCGAGTAGTGGTAATTTATTAGTCGTTTCGGGATAACGTACCGGTCCCATCTTCAAGGGTCTTGAAGATCAGACCGATTGATTGTTCCGAAACGTCGGAAAGGAATTATCACTACTCGTTACGGGAACCCTTGAAGATGTGACCGTTAGGTTGTCCCGAAACGTCGGTAATGAATGACAAATACTCGCAGCTTAATAACGCAGAAGTGCGCAGTTATCACGCGGTCATTTTCGTTGTATGTAAACCGGTCGACGAGGGAAGCTGACTGCTGATTCGCGTTTCGTGCCGAGATTAATTAATTCATTTGTTCATTTGTAGTGTACGAGTATGTCACCTGTCAGTAAAACGGGCTGAGCGATCCGAGGTTCGAATTTTGGCTCGGGAAAGAGATTTTTCTCTTCTCCAAAACGTCAAGACCGGCTCTGGGGCTTACACAGCTGTTTCCCCGGATGGTAAGCGGACGGTGCGTGAGACTAACCGCCCATATCCATTGCCGACTTTAACAATGAGTGCTGTTGTGCGTCAACTCGCCATATAAATACCTGCATGGCGTGAACAAGCACAACCTTCCTTCCTCCCAGCCTGTAGTCCTGTAACATCAAACTGAAGGATGATAAGTGAATAATGATTTCCGAAAGGATGTGGAAGGAAGCTTTCATGGTCTGGTTTGGTATAATCACATTTGCCTGGATGGGCGAGCAGAGCCACGAACGCCTTCGTCGGGATACTTGGTCCCCGTTCTGACACTTCTGAATACGAAACACTTTGTTAACCTTGCGGTACATGATTTTAAAAATGCGTTGAGCTGCATGTGTTACTGCAACATTGCGTACGCATTTGTGGGCTTATGCATGCCGTCTGGGCCACACGATCATTTCGTAGTTCGACTGCGATTCTCCGGCACTGATAATATTAAAGCGTTCTCCAGTATTTATTAAACTTGGTTGAATGATCACGCCGTAGCAGGTTACATGTTTGTGAAACTTGTCGTCAGTAATGGCATCGTGGCAGTCGTGCGAATTTGTGAATAGGAACAGTGTACGTTTCAGTGTTAGAGCTTGAATTGTGTGGAATATAGCGATAGAGTACGGGATATTGAGTTTGTGACTGAGTGGGCGTGTGGAACGGAAGAGAAAAGTAGGAACTATTGGCCTTTGGAAAGTATATTGTCATTATTGTGAATCGTGGAGTAAAAGTGAGTTGGACATGTAACGGGCGTTGGAGAGACGAGGAAGACATACCAAATTTTAGTTGGTAACACTTAAGGAAGCTTGTTATGGGCGCGGGTGGGAGACAGTGGCGTACCGAGAGGGGGGGTTTGGGGTGTTCAAACCCCCCCCGAAATTCCGAAGATATCGGTGGAGTCCTCGATCGCAC
>Ga0209629_10001243_pt1 | contig 15765 bp, 6 predicted proteins | sample TergutCu122P5_FD_187286 | JGI IMG/M metagenome (GOLD analysis project Ga0209629, IMG submission 187286) | Cubitermes ugandensis P5 segment gut microbial communities from Kakamega Forest, Kenya - Cu122 P5 (SPAdes) (version 2) | ecosystem: Host-associated > Arthropoda: Insects > Digestive system >...
GGGACACTCTGTTTGTGCCCATATATAGGGATATATGCGTGATATGTGCAGTATATTTAAGGAAGTGTGTGTGTGTTTAAGGCCTCTCTAAATATGTGTGCCTACATACGACTACATGTATGTAGATGTACATGTATGGGCTTAAGTACATGAACACACACATATATATATATATTTATTTATTTATTTACAGTAGAATTCCGCTAATCCGAATTAATTGGGACGGCGAGCCATCCGGATATGTAGAAAATTCGGATAATTGGATTTTTCTTTGAAAATAGGCTACATTTTCAGCTTTAAATGGGATAAAAATTTCTACAAACGTCTGTTTTAGGCTACATATGTATTTACGTACAAACAAAACATTATTCGGATGATGACCGTCAACTTTCACGGCTAACGAATACTCTGGGAATTCCTCGTTTAATCTGGAACCCCTTTGGCTGTTACTATTTACAGTACGTACCTGCGTCTAAAGGGGCCTGGGGTAGCGTAGTGGTTAAGGCGCTGCGCTACTAGTCGGACGGTCCCAGGATCGATTCCCGGTGGTGTCACTGGATTTTTCAGTGACATATTCTTTCCGACCATACCATGGCCTTGGATCGACTCATTCCTTAGTGAAAATGAGTACCAGGAAGATTTACTGGGGATAAAGGCGGCCGGTTTGTGGGGCTGACAACCTCACCACCTTGATGTGCCGAATGTCATGAAAATCTGGGAACCTAAACCTCCTGGAACCCTCTGGGCCACACCGGGCCTGTTACGAGACTCCTTTACCTTTTTACCTTCGTCTAAACCTTTCGACCACGGCTGATTTGAAGTTCTAAAAGCCATACGAATATGCAGTACTTGATCCGATACCCGGTAAGTTACTTTTGTAGAATTCTCGACAAATTTAGCCGCAAGACCAAGCCGATGCGGATAATTGGCCATCCGGATAACCAGCGCCCGGATAAGTGAAGTTCTACTGTATTTTCTTTTACACCCGGTACCAAATGTAGCTGTCGATCGCTTCATATTCGAGCAGTTTCGAAGTCAAAACTTATCGCAGTTTCCGATTGCCTAGATAGAAGTACGATCAGCTATGCTGAAAATTGTATCACGACGGCTCCATTTCACATGCATTCCGATTTACATTTCACCCTGTCTACTGACGCCATGCAATAAAATCTCTTGAAAGCTTTTTTCACATAGACCTTAAAAATAATTATATAATAAACACAAATAAATAATATAAATAAATAAATTATATAAATATCTATCATTATGCTTTTTAAATGTGTAGTACTAATAACAACGTATATTAAAATAAAATTTGTTGAAGAGAGAGAGATAAATAAAATATTTTAATTCAAAATAGTATATTTACTTCTACAAGTAAATTAATAGCAATTCAGTCCTTAAGCTTTCACAGCAGCAGCACATATATCCCCGCTCTTCTGTAATGTGGCAACGCCTGGCTTTGCAATTGGTGTCCGAAGTTTTGAAACCATCCCAGGGGTCGAAACTTCCGAGACATTTAACTTTTAGACCCTAGAGTATGAGAACAATATATAGTTTCGAAACGTCGGGGACAATTTTCACAGCGACGCGGCACCACAACTCAGATGCATTAATAACTTAAGTGCAGTTGAACTTGGCAGATTGGTTGCTACGAGAAATTTATTTTTCGTCCATCCTTTTTCTTAAATATATGCAGAATGAATTTTGAAAAATAAACTTTTAATACGGTCTATTACTCTGCATGAGTGAGAATCCTTTATTTCATGACCTAAGGTAAGGCTAGCCAACATCCGGTTCGCGGGTAACATGCGGCCCTCTGTTGCCTAAGTACTCGTAGTTTCAATAGTAATGTTTAACAAACATAATATGGCTACATAACTCAGAATTGCAAATTAATTAGCAGAGATAAGGTTTAAGAAATAAATTCATCATTTTAAGGCAGCACACAGTAAACCAATCGTTCTTTTCCGTAAATGTATACACAACTGCGGCCCTTCGGTGAGCCCTTGCCAGATATGTGGCCCTCCTGTGGATTGCAGATGGTCAGTTCTGGTCTAAAGCAAGGATACCAAACAAATGGCTCTGCTGCCAATTTTGACAGCAACAAATATTTCAGCGGGCGCCGGTATCTTGCATAAAAATCAGCAAGAAATTTAGATGCTTTTCACTAATTTCAACAAACCTAAATAAATCTTACGCTCTTAGAACAGCCACTCCATTCAGTACGAATCGCAGAAATAAGAACTTAAAACGCCACAGTCTGTGTTTTGAGAATAAGGCAGAAAAAGCAGAATGCAAAGAACAGAGGTCTGTGGGGGAGCGACAAGAATGTCGTATTACAATAACAATCAAGGTAACAAGGGACAAAGAAAATAAAATATCTTATTGCATTCAGTACTTATACACTAATTATAATGAAATAATGAGATTAATTTCATTATTTTTCACACATTACGAGTAAAAGACGTGTTGAAAATTTGTAATTAGAAATTCTTGGTGGTGAAGGGATGGAAAGATGTTCCACTCTCGTGACGTTAGGTATATTTGGGGGTTGTCACACCAAGAAAAATAGATTCCAGCTCACGTACCACTGAAAAAAGAAGATCACATCTAGGAAGTTTATAATTCGGAAAATAAAATAACACAAGAAATTTTTTTTTGTAAGAATTTTATACAATTCAATACATTATTTTACTAGTTTAATATTTTAATGTTATAGTTGTTGCACAAATGTTTACAAACACATGTGTTCTACAATTTATACAGTACCTTATAACATTCTGTGAGCATTTGGGATCCCACAATGCGTTTTTGTAAAAAATCTATGTAATCTTGAATCTGTTATCTTTGAGGGTCTGAGGATGACCCTGTGAAGGTCGAAACATGTCACCCTGACTATATACTGTTTTAATGTATATGAAACAAATGTTGTGTTTTGGACTGACACATTTGTGTATTCTATATATGTCAAAACACTTCGGGATGGCAAACACTAAATAAATATCGCTACACATTGTGCTCTAATTCACCATTCTGCTAACAGTATCAATGCACTTTTGCCTTACGTTACCCGTTTGCCAACGGCATCACTTGGCATTGCGTTGTAATTTACCAGTTTACTAACAGGGCCGCTAAATACGGGAAAATATTCGTAGATGACATTATATTAAATGGTAAAGAATTTTTTCTTAAGTGCGAATTCATTATTTGAAGACTTAGGTAGTAAAAGCAAAATTTTCATATAGTACAAATACGTAGAAACTGCCTTCTAAAACGAGTTATCGAAGGAAAGATAAAGCGGGATATGGAAGTGGCAAGAAGGCGAGGAAGAAGACGTAAGAAGCTACTGGATGACCTTAAGGACAGGAAAGGATATTCTCATTTGAAGGAGGAGGCTCTGAATCGCACTATGTGGAGGCATCGTTTTGGAAGAGGCTTTGGACCAGTCGTCAGACAGAATACTGAATGAATGAATAAATACTGTCACGGGAGAGAAAAGTCTCGATCACTGATATTTCAAATCAAAATAAATAAAATTTCAACAGTTGTGACAGCTTTTAATTTTGCGTAGAAGATAACTGCTGATAATTCTGAGATCATAATTGCGATAATAACGGGATGTCCTTCAGGGAACTCAATGAAACTATTGAATCTGCTTGGTCTATCTGAAACAATTGCGAAATTGTTGGTAAAGCAGTTCTTCAAATGCTGTCAGAACTTGATACTGACAGAAGTAAAATCTTGTCAGCTACAATAGACAGGTCTAAGCAGTTTTGCATGAAATGAGCGGTATGCTGTATCGTCTTTAAAGGTTACAAAATTCAGCAGTGTCTTTCAATTGCATTCCACACCAGCAGGAACTTTGGGCAAAGTCAAAGTGAAAGTCGTGAAACAAGAGATGGAAACGTAAAAATTTTAATTTGATTCGATCTCAGGCACTCAACAAATGACAAATTCAGAGGCTTTCTCTGAGATAAAATTAGAGTGCTGTGAAATACATGACAATGTAAGGTGGCCTAGAAAATGTAATATACTTCAACGTTTCCAGCATATTTGCAGGAAAAAGCATTAAATGGAAGTCAAGAAAGAAACTACCTCTAAATAAGTCTAGGAAAAATGGCTGCCATAGTGTCCTGTGTTGATTTAGCAGTTCAAATTAATGAGCTCAGCACAAAGCTCCAGAATCGTTGAAAATGCCAAGAAGGAGCTAATCATTTCATATGTCTGTAAAAGAAAATTTTACTCCATCCGAATTTAGATGTACTTAATTATTTTTCCAAAATGAAACAACACTTGGAGAGCAGTGAATCTGGCAGAGATTTATTTAAAGAGCTGAAAAGGTGCAACAAGTCTCAAATATATTTTGGGGAGGAAGGTCAATTGACACTAGAAATAAGAAGTTAAATATCGAGTGTCAAGTAACTGTTTCACCTTCCATTGTACAATTTATTTTCCTTGGGATATCTTTGTGACCAATTCAACCAGCTGCAAGTTCTCGATCACCCGTAAAGATGTGTGACGTGTTGCGACGAAACTGCGTAAGACGGACTTAAAAAATGCAAGAGTTATTTTGGCTTTGCTTAACTTGTAGGTGACTGGGGTAATTTCAAGAAAAATTGGTGTTTACATATGAAATACTAATTTAAGCTAATTGAGAAACTAAATTGTAAACTATGTTCCAAAAACAAGAATTAATACAATACACGCTTTGAAATCTACACTTGTGTTTAAAAAATCACTGAAATATTATTTCAGGCAATGACAAGATGGGCGTTAGCACCACCCTCTTCCTTGGATAAACGTATTCGTACAACAATTGAATATATCCATCAGACCTGAGAAACTACTGTACAGGTGAAAACAGTGATAAATCTGCTGCTATCCAAAAGACATAAAAATGAGAACTGGAGAAAATGCAGACCACAGTGCCTCTCCGTAAGTCCATCTTCACGCAGTTTGACTGCTGGAAGCATCAAAGTTATCTGGCAGCACTCCAGATTCGTAAACATTTGGCACAGGATACAAGAAAGGTTTACCACCTCGATTCTAATAAAAAGAATATGAGCTTATCCTTGAAATTGTTTCCAGATGAGACATTTTGGACGTGACGAAGAGGATGTAACTACAGTTTAGTGATAATTATTGCAATTATTTTGTCTAATGAAGTTACAATGGACCAGAAAATAGAAAATTAAAACCTACACAGAAGAAAAAACGTTCCAAATGTGATGGGAAGATGCAAGAAGGAATTTGGATATAGAGACATAAAGTAATATATGCACCTTCAATCATAACATACTTCTATTTTTTTAATTTTCAACATAATGCTTATTTCGGCCACAAATATTCACAGTCAGGTATCGGTCATAAAATATTTGGTAAAAATTACAAGCATGTAAATATGAAAATTTTATTTTAAGGATAAGATTTCAATGTTTTACAAATCGTGAACCTCCTAATATAATCTAGGAAAAACATCTGCAGTGCGTGCTAAAACTATAAAATTTATTGCATTAAAATTAAGAAATAAAAATTGTACTCTTAGTGTAAGCTACGAATGTGATTTTTATTTAAATCCTAAATTTTTAGGCTCAACATTACTTATTTTAATTCTCTTGGTAATATTGGCTAGTTTTTATAAGATGTTATCATGGGGTGTTTGTATTAATTACCGTCTTCTCTACTTTCTTGTAAAATTTTAATATTTTCCTCTTTTTGAAAAACAGGATACATTTCGGAGGATAGTATACGTAGAAGGGTTGCGTCCGCGCAGACGCATGATTCTCTTAAATAATATGCATTGTTTTTATAAATATGAATGGCGGGGTGACCTTTCTATAGTAGACGAGTTCTATTTTATGTAAGGTGGAAACTAAAGTGATGCATAAGGTTTAATTGCTTATTTCGAAAAGGTAACATGTTACATTTTTTGGAAATTTTGTATTTTTTCCATCATAATGCTCTGTCCGGCATCCTTGTATTCAACGCTTTGAAGTAGGTACCTAAATTGTGACGTTTCTTTCATCTACCAAAAATGTTTTGACCATAATTTTTAGTTCTAATAGGACACAAGTATAATCTATTCATGTTACATGCACAAGTATGTGTTAACGTTTGGTCATACCCAATAAAATATACACGAAGGTCACTCTTCATGACCCTTTGATGATCTTTACACTAAGGAGATAAATTGTGACGAATTTAAATAGCAATTGCTACATTAGAAACCTTCTGCGGAAAGTTTGAAATAGTAATAATTTCAGCAATTGCCTGCCACTATGTAGGAAAACCTAGAAAATAAGCAGTCGAGATGGCCGGTCGCAGATCGTCATAGATACATGAGGAGTTGTAGCCAGCATCCTGAAAAACAGAAGATGAAAAGTCCCTAAAATTTCCTTAACATAAATAACATTTCTTATTAAAAATTTCAATTACACTCAAGTAAAATGTATTAATAATTATAATAATAAATCCAAATTACATTTTTTAAATATACCCCAAATGTGCTCTCTAAAGACCACCAAAGTATCTTTCTGACTTTTGTATTTTTTTTGCATTAATTGGCAAATCAAAGTTCTGTGGCCCTTATTTTAGGCCTGTGTTTCTCACAACTCTGGCTTCTTTATTTCCATGAAACTCCCATCAAGAGTACAGCGGAAGGAACCTGGAAACCTTCTAACAAAGTTTTGCAATTTTCCTCGTCCCCGTTCCAAAATAAAGTGTTTCTCCCTTCTCCCGAAGCTTCGCTTTTCGTCTGTTCTTCTACTACAAACCATTGCTGTTTCACTTTGTTTATTCGTATTCAAAATGGGTAAAACTTGGACTTCGTAACATACAGAAAATCAGCTATTAGCTACACCTGTATGAAATCAGCCGACCGACCAAATTTTATGGATAAGTTCCCAGTTTTATTCAGAGAAACAAATACGATGAAGAAATACTTTCTCTAGGCAAAATTTTAAAATTATAAACTAAAAATTTGCATGTTCAATTGCCATTAACATTTAAAGTTTTAATCAATTGCTTTAACAAGATAGTGTACATAAGAATATGTGTTCGTGCATTTTCTTTTGTTTGCATTTTTCGTCGAGTTATACGGTATAACGTGAACTGATTAGAGGACCATTTATTTCACCACTCTCATAAAACAGGAGGTATGGATAGTAAAATCGTCCTTCTGTATTTACGGATGATTACTTGAAGGCACATGGGGGAATGGAGGTAAAGCTGCATATATTCTTTACGTCGACATTAGAAAAAAGGTCCGCTTTTTTCCCAAGCCTGCACATCACCTTATCTTTTCGACGCAATTTCGTGCTTCTGGGAGCTGCATTGTTTAGCATCGGCAGCGGTCCGTAATTTCAGTTTGGTGTCAAACCACGTATTAAGCCCCTGGCTTGCTGGCTACGTGACTCTATTTAGGAGGAGCTGCAGTACGCAATAGGGTACGCGACATAAGTAAATACGATAATGGCTAAAAACTCTCGACATTTGTGCAATTTGGGTTCCGAATAGCTGGCATTTTAAAAATTTACGTTTACCTCAGAAATATTTTGTTGAACCCACCCAGACTTCTATACAATGTATTCTGTGTATCTTTCACGGAGGTAAAGCGGCCGGGGCTTTCAGTCAACCTTTCGCCTCCATTTAGTGCCGAGGGAATGGATGGAGCTCTACTTCTACTCCCCCAATATACCTTCATACCGTGGACAGGAAAAACTTTATTATGCATTAAAATACTGTCGTAATCGAATAATAGTTTAATCATGCAGCCATATTTTCAAATAATTTTGTAGTACAAATGCTTCCACATAATCTGGTAGTTATTTAAATTGCTTTTAAGAAAGGTGAGTATTCATCATTTTGTTCACAAAAGCTTGCCACTCTTCTGTATATTAGTCTGTTGTATCCAGTTAATATCTTCTCAAAATATTTCTCTAAGGTTCATACAGTTCCAAAGATTATGTCTATGCAACAGGTGCTCTTGTATATGAAGCCGTATAGCCTACGTAATAATAGATAGCTGTCTAAAATTCAGAGAAAGTTGTTAATATCCTCTTTAACCCCGAAGAAGGCGAAAGCATATTCTGCCATTGTTATGTTACATATATATCAGAATGCGTGGATTCACACTCTAGAAGACACTCAGTATTAATATAATGGTATCCTACCTTTGAGATTGGTATTTTCCTTAATGACCAAACACGTATTAAAATTTTCAGACATTTCATCCACCTTGTTTTCCTAGATAATCAAAGATACACAATTAATTCAGTCAAAACACTGCAAAAAATTAGTTCACAGATCAACTACATGTTTCAACCAAACCTGGTCGTCATCAGGATAGCCAACCCCAGTACAACTACGTATATATTTGTCTCTTCTTTCATGTGACCAGCCTGATGATGACCAGGTTTTGTCGAAACACGCAGATGATCTGCGAAATAATTATTTTGTGTTTGGACTGGATTTGCTCTGTATCTTTGATTGAATTAAAATGGTTCATTTCGCCAATGGGTTCATTGCATTTTTAACCCAACCTCTTTTATTGTGTCACGCTAAAGATTAGTCCTATAATAAAATAAAAATAAACATTTTCCTTGGTAACCTCTTTTGCTGAAGCTTACGAAGCTCTGGATGGCTTCCCTGTTACAGAATGCTTTCTGGATATTAGTAAGGTCACTGAGCAGACCTTTGAGGTTTTACCAAGGCTGTTCTAACCGTCTGCTGCCATAAACTGAATTTATTCTACCGGATAAAATTATCACAACACTAATAAAGAAACAAAGTATAGAGAAAGATTTAATTCAAACCCCAACCTGACTTGACGCATCTAGCGGGTACTGATTTCAAATTCCGTGAAATTCATGCGTTAAATCTCTCCTCTAGGGCATACTAGAATAACCTACCAAATTTAAGGTGTATATCAGTTCCTGTGTTTAATTCTCGTATCAGCAAGCTGTATGAAGGAATGGTGCTTTAGCATCAGGCATTTTTAAACTCAGTGTTGGATGCAGACAAGGTGTCAAATTTATGAAGCTGTGTCTTTATTCCTCGGGGAAAGTCTTGAGTATCTATTGTATATGAAGCTGTTACGGTCCTCATAGCCAGTTTGGACTCTATGGATTGAAGGAAAGTCCCTACGCCGTGCTGGAAATCATACCCTCATTCCTGGGCAATTCAGCGCCTAGCCTTGTCAGTACACTCGGTGAACTACATAATACCACTCATGAGACACAATACCCCGTGCTATAGGGGCTGCATATATGAATTCTACTATCCCTTACACACTTGAGAGATCAGAGAAGCAGGGTCCATCACTTGCTTTATAAAATGCTATATCCAGCCTCTAACGTGCACAGACCTCCTACACTGAATACACACCAATTCACTTTTATAAACTCAAAAATCAGGGTTCTTCATAGAAAGGCCATATTAAATATGTTTCAAAACATATGAAGGTTATTTTGGATTCGCCTGGTTTAGAACAGTATAAAGTGGTAGGATATATTGAAGATGGTAATGGGAATTTCCTTTTCGACAAAGAGTGGGGGATTATCGTGAGCAGTGTTGAAATCCTAAAATTCCCAGTGAAGAATCGCTTGCGTGGTGTTATTAAGTATGCTGTTGGGATACTTCTTCGGTGTGCTGTTAAAGTAGTATTTGGCTAGGTAGTTGATGTATTCAGCCAGTTCTTTAGTTATTAATTTCGTTGCTTTGTTTGTTGGCTGGATATTTGGTCGTTAAATAGTAAGTCAGTTACGTAGCACGTTATTTACTTTCTTAATTACCTAGGCAACTAATAAATTTGCGTGCAGTTTCATAGAAGTGTGAACTATTAACGTAATTTTAATTTCCATAATATTTTTAGATTGTGAAAATATGTATTAGAAGGGCTGATTCCGAGCGAAATTATAAAAAGGGAATTTTGATGTAGAATCTGTCTCGCATGTCTTAGCCTAAACTTAAGAATAACACTGAAATTGCTTTCGTGAGACACGGTAAGTGTGGGCCAAAGGGTGCAGGCTTTCCAGAAATTTTGAGAAAAATTAAACTAAACACTTGAATAAACTATTTCATTAAGAGGTATGTAAATTTTTAAAAAATACGAGTAAAATTATTTTAGCTAATATTTGCGACGGACTCTTAAGTGAAGCAGAAGGCCATGCCCTACCCAGACACTGCGCGTTGCGTTAGCTTAGCAAAGGCGAGTGGTGTAAAGATTGAAGCAGCTAGGTCTCTGGCAGGGCTGCAAGCAAAAAAGTCGGAGAAGGTTTAAAGAAGAATTTTTTATATTTGTTTACTTTTCCTAACTTTTGTACAACTAGAGTCTGGTAACCATTTTACCTAGCTGCTTTCAAAGCCATATTTGTGAAAGTTTTGATTTCAGTAGTTGCAATTTTAAAATACAGATGAACAATAACACTGAAGTATTAAATGGGCATAAATTTTTCGTAATTAAGTCTAGCCGAGGACGCCGAGATTAAAAATTTAGGTCGTGCAAGATCTGGTTTCATTATTTGTCATCTTTTACTAAGTAGGATAAATATTCGTGTCCAAAAAGCTTTACCCTGTTATATACGCGTAGTTTAACGTAAGTGGTTCACTGTCTGTGTTGCAGGAAAGCATTAACCTAAAGACTTCTCATTAAACATATAATAAATCTATCCCCAACCATACCATAAGAAAATGCCATGAGCCGCCACTTCTGTGGACTGCGTTAAGTCACATCAAGCAAGAAAAATATTGTTGATTTTATATGGTAATAATAATTCGGTTTATACAAAACAATGAATTTATGCAGAATCACGTCTTCAAGGTTTGTCGCCTTGGAGATTCGTAAATAGTTACAAACATTTCAGGGGATTATAGTTCTTTCATCCCGAGTGTCAGGCGGTCGTAAATGGCTTTGCCCCCGAAGAAGCCACTTTTTAAACATTTCGGGTGTTTTGCATTGACAAAAGTCCCGTGAAAAATTCTAGAAGTGTTTGGAATTTTTCACATTATTTTAAAATTTTTATGCATTTTCTCCACATTACCCCTAAATATTCTCCGCAGACTCTTAGGATTCCGCGACACCCATTTGGGAGACGCTGTCCTAAGAATATGACTCACTTATTCCTGGCCAAATTGACAGAGAATAGTGATACAAGCAAGCCATACTAACTAAGATTTAAGATTCTTACAACAGTGACTATAAATACTACCATTTTCTAGGACATGACACCATCCGGTCGGCTAGAAAGTTATCGATATTTCGGATGAACGTCCTGCATCCCTCATCAGAGGAAAGTCTCACACTCTGCCATCTTTAAAATGGACACAACACAGCCCTCCGAAATTTCAGTAAATTTCTACCACACTATATGACGTAAGGTGGAACAACACAACATTCTTCATACCTTTGTACAATTACTTCTTCTTTATCAGAAAAAATAAATATTTCTGCTGTAAATTCATAAAAATGTCACCTATGTCAGCAATTCAGTTTTTATACAGAGTGATGCTAAATACATTAACCTAAAGCGGCAGTCAGTAAGGCTTGAATGGTGCAAGAATCGTAAAAATATGACGTTTCTTTTACGATATATAGCTACTCAGTTTAGTGTATTTACTTCCCAAGCACGGTCGGTGGATTGGGCGTTGAGAACCAATAAAATGACGTTCGTGATATCCCCGTCTGACTTAATGTGATTTATTTTTGTGGGGTTGAGTCAAATACAGTTTCTGCTTATCAGAAACAAGAACACTTGATAAAGTGAAACGACTAAGAAATACGCACTTTCGACACAGTTCTTAAAAAGAACTTTTCAGATATGTATCCTCCAAGCTGCAAATCTTATGCAAATAAGTGGATCTACATTAAAGTCTGAACTCAAAGACTAATGCAAGGGGGTTATAATGGAACAAGAATTGTAGCAACGTAGCCTCCAGTTAGGCAATACAGCCATTGAAATTTATGTACTTACTGTACAATTTTTCTCTACAAAAGTCTAAGGTGTAATGTATTGTCGCTGTGCATTTGGTATAAATGTTACTAAGCCGTTATTACAATACCGCCATAATAAGGTAACACACGCTTTGTTAGTCCCTCGTAATGAGTTTCAAGTACATGATGACAGAGTCGGTGGCAGTTATGAATTGATACAGAAGATGGCAGAGATAGGCGACGCTATAAGACACGTTTTAGTCGGTGGTATTGCAAGAACTGTAGCATTTTAGTGGGGTACTTGTATGTTATGGGGACCTGGGGTAGCGTAGTGGTTAAGGCACTGCGCTACTAGTCGGACGGTCTCGGGATCGATTCCCGGTGGTGTCATTGGGGATTTTTTGCCGTAGCTACCGACGGAACCATGTGCCCTGGGATCGACTCAGCCTCTAAAATGAGTACCAGGGATTTCTCCTGGGGTAAAGGCGGCCGGTGCGTAAGGCTGACGACCTACCACCCTCGTAGTGCCGAACGTCAAGAAAATCCGGGGCCTTAACCTACCAGGAACCCCTTGGGCCAGTCCAGGCCTGTTGCGGGAGACCTTTACCTTATCTTTTTACTTGTATATTATAGGATTTGTATATATGGTGTTAACGTAGACTACACCTCCTTTATTGAGGTTAGGTATCTTTGCCCGTGAGTTAACAGGCATCAGTGCTGCATGTGTACTGAAAGTGTTTTCCCAATACATTACACGATCAAACATTTCCCGTTAATACTTTAAGTGGCTTTATACAGTGTTTACCACCAAAGTTTTTTCCATGGCAACATATCACGACAAAAACGAGAGACCGGATTCAGTTAAGGAAAGTTCATGATATGAGACAGATGTGACCAGTGAGTGAGGCTGTTAGTCACAGCGTTGGCACGTAAGCCGGGGTTCCCCATTACTGCTGGTTGCGGTGTCTGGCTGCGAGAGCGCTCTTTAGACATTGTTCCAGTCCTTGAACACGACGGCTTCCAGTTACCGGATACTTGCTTGCTATTTATAGCAGCACTGAATGCTCGACAACGCATGTGACGCGCATCTCAATTCTGAACAAGCATGGAAACTTTCCAGATGTCTTCCTTTGAAACTTCGCACACTTCACCGACCTTCATGTGCTTAACTGCGGACAAGGATATATTCCTTCGAAGTTAAAAAACTCAGATTACTGTCTTCTCTTTTGTCAAGGCTTTTAGTTTGGTAACTGGACACTAACTTACCGCAAGAAACTGCTGCCTCCATCTCCAGGGTAGCGGAAGTTGGAAGCAACACTTACCTTCGAAATATTGTAAATGTAAAGGTAAAGTTCAACCTAAAATAGGCCACGAAGGCCCATGGGGGGAGTAGAGGTATAGCTCTAGTCTTTCTTTAACCTCAGTGCTGGATGGGGTGGGTGGTCAACGCCACGCTGCGGCCGGTTTACCCCGGTACCCACTAAAGGAGGCTGGGTGGGTCCCAGGGCCGGTCAGGACGGGTGCGGAAAATCTCGCCCCAACCGGGATTCGATCCCCGTCCAGCCCGTAGCGAGTTGCTATACAAACTAAGCCGTCCCGGCCGCCCGAAGTATTGTACCTCTTTGCTAAAATGCTCTACGTAACATGTTAGGAGAATGTAATAGTCACCGACATGAGAATCTCAAACATTGCATGCTGCTCTCGGACTACAAAAACAACTTGAATTACATGTACTAACGTTTTCCTAAGTGCTCAGCGTATTGAAAAATACTACATTCATGGAAGGAACGAAAAATGCATGAATAATTTTGGACAGTATACTTAAAATGGAAGACATTATTTCAAATATCTAGACATACGAGTAGATCAGAAGGTAATAATACAAAAGATAGTACAGATATAGGATGAGTTGGTGTGTGCTGCACTATATAAAGAGCAGCCTAAAGACATATCCTCACCAAGCATTATTCGGGTGATCAAATCAAGAAGAATAAGATGGGCGGGGCATGTAGTACGTACGGGAGAGAGGAGAAGTGCGTACAGGGTTTAGGTGGGGAGGCCTGAGGGAAGGAGGCCATTTTGAAGACAGACGTAGATGGGAGGATAATATTAAAATGTATATACAAGAAGTGGGGTGGAGATGTATGGACTGGACTGATCTGGTTCAGGATAAGGACGGGTGGCCGGCTGTTGTGGATGCGGTAACGAACCTTCGGATTCCATCAGCTACAGGGAAATTCTTCGCTAGCTAAGGACCTGTTAGCTTTTCAAGAAGGATTCTGTTCCATTCAGTTAGGTAGTTATTTAGTTAGTTACTTAGTGTGGGCAGTATTTACCTGCCTTAAGATAGGAGCCAGTGATGGGCTTTTCGCACAGGCTTAACCTGGGGAAGCGGGAATGGGGGTAAAAGCCCCCCTCCAGTATTTCTTCTGCATAATAATTTATTTTTTGCTACTGAGTTGAAGAAGGCCCAATATAACGAATTGAGGTGAGAGTTTGAGAAAGTGGTGTATGGATAATTAGGACTGGTTAAAACCAATTTCCCTCACTATGTGATTTGACACCTTGAGAACTGCCCTCTTCTGGGCTATTACGCAGCTTGTAGTGGCAATTCCTTAACAATTTACTCCTTGTGTTGACTCACAAAACCCATAGTCATCAACGCCCTCACTGTTATTAGCCAAGTTAGGTCTATGGCTCCAACATTTTTATAAAAGTTTGGAATATTTGATATGCTGAGCAACTGTTAGCATGCCAAGAACACTCTCCTCCATGGACCCTCCCCCCCCCCCCCAAGGGCGCAACAGCCCGCAGTGGGACAACGAATCCTCATTTTCGAGGCTTCACCAACACACTCAGACACACTACACTCTCTAGGACTTCTCTGGATGAGCTATCAGCCCGACACAGGGACCTCGAACTGACAAAACAAAACACAACAAACAGACATTCATGCCCTCTACGAGATTCGAACCTGCAATCCTAGCAAAGGAGAAGCCGTAGACGCACGCCTTAGAATGTGGGGTCCTTGAAGTTAGTTATAGAAAATATCTGGAACAAAGATATGAAAATATTTCTACATCTGCCTAACTTTTCATGATGAATTCATTTCAGAGAAGTCTCGGTAGAGTTACGGAAGAAGTGCGGGATAAATGTGATAGATAATACACAAAATTGCATGTAGCACAGATATTTAGAGCAAAACTTGCCATATCAGTCCAGAATGGTCCAGAAGTCCATCCAATCATCTGTATTATGGGCACCGGGTGCCTGTTCCTGGAGTACAGTGACAGAGGCATGGCGTTCAATACACTCTCAATTGTAGCGCCGAAGTTGTACAGGGATTCCAACAAGTTCCTCATGGATTTTAATTCAGTACCTACCTGGACATGCTGCAGCTCTATGCACTAACTCAGACAGACCACCTACAACCACAAATTATTCTACAAAGAGACAGCCCTCCCCCTCGTTGTGTTTCACCTGAACGCCCATACCGCGACAATAATTTTCCAGGAAGGGGAATCAGCAAAAATAGTCCACTCCTTGGCCTCCTTGTTCCCCAGACATAACATCAATGGGCTTCTTCATGTGGGGTTATTTCAAGCGAACTGTTTACCATTCACCATTTGCTGGAATTGGTGACTAGATGAAGCGTAGCCATATATAACTCGTCATATTCACATGTTCCTCAGAATATGACAAGAATTTGAATATCGACTGAACGTTCTCCGTGGTACCAGCGTTGCCCACATTGCGGTTTAGGACTTCTAAGTTAAAAACTTTTCAGAATTTGTCTATACACCACAGCAAGATGCGTGTGTTTGCCTCATTTT
>Ga0209629_10001244_pt1 | contig 15759 bp, 9 predicted proteins | sample TergutCu122P5_FD_187286 | JGI IMG/M metagenome (GOLD analysis project Ga0209629, IMG submission 187286) | Cubitermes ugandensis P5 segment gut microbial communities from Kakamega Forest, Kenya - Cu122 P5 (SPAdes) (version 2) | ecosystem: Host-associated > Arthropoda: Insects > Digestive system >...
AGTACAGGTTCGTTCTGTTCACGCCAAGCAAATCAGCCTGAACGGCAATAGGCAGTTCCTCCGAGCGAAGGTCGGCCATTGCGGTGTGGCAGGGACGCGAGCCTGCCGCCTAAGCCTGCGAATACCACATGATGGGTTCCTGCTGTCAACCATTTTATCATCTATAAGTCGCGAACAACTTCCGCAAGAAATCGTTAGTACCCACTCAGAATAGCGAAGTGCCATAAAAAACTTTCAGTGGAAAACTTCCAACGAGACTTTTTAATAATTCTTTGTCACCTCGGAAAGCAAGGTCTTCATCGCTTCAATAAGGCTGTCCGGCGATATGATTTTGGCTTTATTTCCGAATTGCAGCAGCCAGCCGAGGAAAACGGGACTTGCCGATACCTCGACGCTGACCTTAGCCCAGCCGTTTGGTTCTTCGGTGATATTAACATCCCGACCGAAGCGGTCAAAGATCACATTAACAAGGGACGGGTCAAAGGACAGCTTCGCGCGGATTATTTCGCCGCTGTACATACCGAAAATCCTTTTGGTGTATTCGGCAACATTGAAACGCTCCCTGCCAGTATCGTCGCGCGGCTCGGCCAATACAGATACTTTTGCCATGCGGTCAACACGGTAATGCCGGAGTTCGCTATGCTCCGCGCTGTATGCCATCAGGTAGTAATTGTCGTCCTTCCAACACAAGGCGACGAGGGTTTGGACATATAACGCCCCGTTTTTACGGTATACACGCTGTTTTTTCACATTGTAACCAAAATATTTGAAACGGATTTTCCTCTGCTCGTTGATGGCTTCATGGATGGCGTCCACGTTGTAAAAGACGCTTTCATTGTCGGTTTTCGGTTGTCCATCCACAAACACCTGCCGATTAAGCTGTTTTGCCTGATGGACGCTTCCCAGGGGCCAATTTTTTTGATAAGCTCCGCGCTCTTTTTCACCGGTATAAAACGTGAAGACTACACGGCGTCTACCATCAGCTTTAACTCGGCAAGCTCAAACTGCCGGTTAGCGACGTAATAGCCGACCGTGGTGGTCTTTTTGCTTATTACATTGATGCCAAAATCCATCAAACGCTCAATATCGGTATAAAGCGACTTGCGCTCAGCGGTTATGCCGTATAGCTGTAGCTGGCTGATAAAGTCTTTGACCGACATCGGGTGATCGTCATCGGTCTGCTACATCAGGATTTTCATCAGGTAAAGTTGTTTCAATTTTTGGTTATGTATGTTTGCCATATACAAGATTCCTCCAAACACGATAAATGCGCATTAATTTTGCACCGGGAATTTCGTTATGATACCCGCCAAATAATTTTCTAGTAATTGTTTATCTGTGGCATCAACCTTGCCGTCGCCATTCAAATCAGCGGCATGTAAAGGACTCGAAAAGCTGGTCGGGTTGCAGCTAAAACCGCTGTTGACGGTTGTAGTACTGCCGTCGGACCATTTTACGTTAAGTACCAATCCCTTCGTGTCCAACGTAAATATTGTGACTTATCTTGCGGCATGACGAAAGTCATATATGATTGTGACTAAGGCCATATTGATTATAATTCTAAAGTAATTATCATTATATTAGCGTTACATTGATCCCAACAATCGGCTGAATGGTCAAGGGTTAAAGGAAATGAGGCTATCTCATGTGCGGTCTGAATTCACCCCCGGGCCGGATTGGCGCTTAATTGTGGAAAGCTTAATACGCTAATATCTTTCAATCAGCGCCAATTTGGGATTTTGTGGTTACTATTATTTATCAAGGAAGCGATATGGGTAGCATGCAACGCAGCGATAGTAACGCCTTTGCTTATCATGCAGATTCGGAAGATATTGAGAAGTACCGTCGTGCAGTATTAACGCCGTTTAGTGTTTGCGAGATAGGAGGTGCGACATGAAAATCTTGGTAAGCATGGAATGTCATAAGCCGCCTTAGCGCTTTGCGCGTCTTGTGACAAGCGGTTTCAACAATACCAAGAAAACAGGGGGGTCAAAAAGAATGAAAAACATTAAAAAAAGTATCGCGATCTCAGCCGCATTGCTCGTTCTCTTAACCGTCATGCCAGTCACGGCGTTTGCGGCGGAGATAACAGTAAGCACTTTCGCGGAACTGCAAACAGCGATAACCAGCGCGGCTAGCGGAGATACCATCATTGTTAGCGACAATATTACGTTTTCCGGCGCGATCGCCATTCCAAGCGGAAAGGACGTCACGGTCACTTCGTCGAATGGCAGTAATTTTACCCTAATGGCGACAGACTCACGCCACTTTATTGTCAGCAATGGCGCGGTGCTCACGCTTGCGAACATCACGCTGGACGGCGGCAAAACCGGCGGTGGGATTGATAACTACGGCGCATTCATTATTTTCGGTGGTAAAATCTGCGGGAATTCAGCTTCCTGGGGCGGTGGAATTTATAACAGTAGAGGCACTGTCACTGTCAACAGTGGTGAAATCAGCGGCAATTCGGCTGTCTGGACAGGCGGTGGGATTTATAACGATAGCGGCGCAGTTTATATCAACAACAGCGAAATCAGCAACAATGCAGCCACATATGGTAGCGGGATTTATAACGGGAGCATACTTAAAATTAGTGGTAGTTCGATTAGAAACAATCCTGCCATTATCAGTGGTGGGGGTATTGAAAACTCCGGTACGGCTACTATTAACGACAGCGAAATCAGCGGCAACACGGCCACCGGAAGAGAAGATGGCACAGGCGGCGCAATTGATAATTATGGCTCCCTCAGCATCAACGGCAGCAGAATCATCGGCAACTCGTCCAGTAGACATGGCGGTGGAATTGAAAACTGTGCCGCACTCGACATCAGTAACAGCGAAATTAGTGGCAACTCGGCCAGTGGTGGGGGTGGTGGCGGGATTTCTAACTGGACTAGCTCCGGTATCGTCAGCATCATCGGCGGTAAAATCAGCGGCAATTTGGCCCAAAACGGTGGCGGAATTTATAACAATGACAACATGAATAACAGTGGCACCGCCACAGTCACCATCAGCGGCTGCGAAATTAGCGGTAACTCGGCCACCCGCAATGGCGGCGGGATTTATTCCACTGGCAACAAAGGCGATGCCATGGTCGCCGTCAGTGGAGGCAAAATCAGCGGCAACTCGGCTGATAATGGCGGCGGGATTTATAGTTCCAGCGGCGGCGGCACCGCCACAGTTACCATCTGCGACAACATTTTTAGCGAGAACATGGCCAGAGGTGACGGCGGCGGCATTTATAATGTCAACGACAGCGGCGGCTCCGCTACAATCACCGTCAGCGGCGGCGAAATCAGCGGTAATACTGCCACTCGCAATGGCGGCGGGGTTTATACTTATGACTTAACGAAAGCGACCGTATCGAATACCGTGTTCAGCGCCAATACCGCGTCGCGAGCCTACTGGATAACCAGTGCAGCCGATATTTCCACCTATAACGCGCAGATCATGGGGGTCACGCAATTCTCCGTTCCGCCCGCCGGCAACAAGTCGTTCGAGTATGCCTACAACAACTACGATATTGGCTATACAAAGGGACTTACGGAAAATCCCGAAGATACCCTATACACCGTGACGTTTGCGGACTGGGACGGTACGGTGCTTGACACGCAGATCGTGGCACGCGGTTCCGGCGCGGTCGCCCCGCCTGCCCACGCAAGAACCGGCTATACCTTTACCGGTTGGGACAAAGACTTCTCAAACATCACCGGCGGCCTGACAGTGACGGCCATGTATGTGAAAAACGATGAACCAAAGCCGGAATGGGTAGTGACCGATAAAAAGGACGCTAATGGCGTCAAGATTCCCAGCAACGCGCATTCGTATGACGCGGGGGCGGGCGTTGTATTCTATTGAGACGAAAAGCAGAAGGATGAAGGCGTACTTACCATCGATCCCGGATTTTTCACGGCGCATAAGAGCGTGACCGTTGTCGTCAATTCAGCCAGCGAATACAGAAAGATAACATTGACCACCAGCGGCACCTTTGATGTGAAAAAGTGGGTGGATGAAAAAGGCAAGGAACATAATATCAATATGATCTGGATTCGTTTTGACGATTGACTCTAATGCCAGTCAAATGCAGATCGCGAGAGGGGGTGCGACATGAAGGTCTTGGTAAGTATGGAATGTCATAAGCCGCCTTAGCGTTTTGCGCGTCTTGTGACAAGCGGTTTGCGACAACAACTTGATATTTTCATGCATTTCTGCTAAGCATCAGTTTCACAGAGCCATATTCAGGCGAGGAAACCGTGCGGGCGAGGATGTGCCGACAGCGTCGTCAGCATCCTATATATTTGATTGCTGCTTATTTGTTTTACCCTTTTTAAGTCCGATTATCAAAATGTTAGTCAATTAAGAAAAATGTTCATCAAATTAAGAAAAATGTTCATCAAATTAAGAAAATATCCACCAATTAAGAAACCAATTAAGAAAAAATCCGAATGGGAGGAAGTCATATGAAAAAGTTAATATCATTAATTCTTACATTAGCGCTGCTAACCGGCGTATGTGCGTTTGAGACGAACGCGGCCGGTATGGTTTGCAGATACGATTTCTGGATGGCCCTGCATCTTAACACCACCGGAGGCGACTCAACCAACACCATAGCGATGCCGGCCGGCGGCATTCAATATCAATCCACGCAGGGTTGGGGATTCACTTATATAAAAGTGGAGGACCTTCGTCTCGGCGTACCGCAGGTTTTTGATATCGTCGGAGGCGATAAGCGCACAAAATACGGCACTGCCGCGCTTGAATTGATCAGAGGCGATAACGGCGCTGCGCAACTTAAGGTAACACTTACGGATTTAAACGATAAGACCGGCATAACATTAAGCGGCGGCAACGAAGTCATCAAAGCGGAAATATCCGGCGCTGATATCTTCGGCAATAACTATGATCAGGGCTCTTTTACTTACAAATCGGCCGCTCCAAAAAAGGTTGCCGGCAGCTACACATTTATTATCGGCGTGTTCGACCTAGCCCGATTTGCTACGTGCACGGAGGTGCCGGATTACACTGTAACCTTTGATTCTCAGGGTGGCAGCGCAATAACGCCTCAGATCGTCAATGAAGGCGAGAAGGCGGTTAAACCCTCCGACCCCATTAAGGATGGCTATGACTTTGTTTGCTGGTCCCTCGGTGGCGCTGAGTATGATTTCAATACTTCCGTCATCTCTGACCTCACCCTGACGGCTCAGTGGTCATTGATACCCCCTGTTACCTACACCGTAACCTTCAACGCCAACGGCGGAACACCTAGCCCCGATACCCAGACCGTTATCTCCGGCAATACGGCAACTAAGCCCACTGCCCCGACCAGGACCGGTTACACCTTCGCGGGCTGGTTTGCTCCGGGTTCGACAGCTACGTTCGATTTTGCGAATACGCCCATCACCGCCGAGCTGACCCTGACGGCCGAATGGACTATCAACACCTACACTGTGACATTTGACCCCAACGGCGGTACTCCCACACCACCCGCCCAGACGGTACCCTATAACGGCACAGCTGCTAAACCCACCGACCCAACCAGAACCGGCTACACCTTCAACGGCTGGTATACCTCTGCCACCGACGGCACCGCATATGTCTGGTCTACTCCGGTAACTGCAAACATCACCATTTACGCCCAATGGACTATCAACACCTACACTGTGACCTTCGATTCTCGGGGCGGCAGCGCGATAGCACCGCAGACGGTACCCTACAACGACACTGCTACTAAGCCCACCACCGACCCGACCAAAACCGGCTACACCTTCGTGGGCTGGAACCTCGGGACTTCCGCTTACAATTTCAGCACCCCGGTGGTTGCCGATATTACCCTAGTCGCTCAGTGGACTATCAACAACTATACTGTCACCTTTGATTCAGCTGGAGGCAGTGCGGTAGCCCCGCAGACGGTACCCTACAACAGCACAGCAATTGCGCCCACACCCCCGACCAAGACCGGCTACACCTTCGCGGGCTGGAGCCTCGGTGCTTCCGCTTACAATTTCAGCACTCCCGTAACGGCCAGCATCATCCTCGCGGCTCAGTGGATTGTCATACCGCCCGCTACCTACACCGTCACCTTCGACGTTAACGGCGGAGCGCCTACCCCGCCTCCTCAGGTCATTAACACCGGCAATACCGCCACAAAGCCAACCGATCCGACAAGAACCGGCTACACCTTTGACGGTTGGTACCTGAACGGCAATGTATACAACTTCTCCACCCCCGTAACCTCGGACATCACCCTCACGGCTCAGTGGACGCCCGTAGTCCCGCCGACCGGCATCACGATGTCCGCATCTCAGGGTTCCCTTAACATGAAGGTCGGTACTAAACTCCAGCTCAATATAACCATCAGCCCAGCCAACGCCGACCCAAGCGTCACCTGGTCTTCCAGCAACACCGCCGTCGCCACAGTAGATGGGAACGGCCTGGTGACCGCCATCAAAACCGGCTCCGTGCGCATTACCGTTACTTCTAAAGTTGATCCCTCAGTGAACTATATGTTTCTGGTGATGATCAGCGCGTAAAGCAATGGCTGTAAAGGATGCAATGGGAACAAAGTGCTGGGAAAGAGGGAGACCGCCCTTGTCAAGGATGCTGATGCATACCTGCCGGCATATCCGTTGTTCTTGTATGAACCCTATACGGTGAGTTTCGAACTGCCCAGTCCCGATACAGTACAAGTATGGCTCAGTTACACAGACTACGCACCTGTACATAGACAAATGGTACCCAATGTTTATCAGTCTTGGCATTCGCATGAAAGGCAAGACAGATAACGCCCCATCGTACTCTAAAGCTACAAGAGTAAAAATCTTATCTAATAGGAGAAAAAATTATGAAAAAAATTCTGGCAAGGCCGCAAATCGGTAAAACGAACGTAAAAACTACTGGAGGGAAACAAATCATGTTTAAAAAGAATTTCAAGAGGGCCGTTTCTTGGTCACTGATCACCGCCTTTTCGTTTGGAATAGGCGTGACCAATCCTGTCTATGCACGAGCGAGCGAAGAACAGGATAACAAAAGCGAGCCGGTTCACGTCGCGGAACTGACGCAGGAAAATAATGAGTATACGAGGGTATTTTTGAATGAGGACGGATCAAGAACCGCTTACCAGTATCTTGACCCGATTGCTTTTAAGGACGAAAACGGCGGCTACACGCTGTACGACAACACGATAGTGGATTCCGCAACGGAGCCGGGTTACTACACAAACAGGGCCGGCGACGTGAACGTCTTATTGCCGGACGATATCGCGCAGAATCCTGTTGTTGTTAAAGATAAGAATTATAGCGTTGAAATGAAGCCTATCACTTCTATAGCATCTACAGAACAAGCGGATAAAGCCGCTTCAATATCATCTGCACAGCAATCGGGTGAAGCCGCTTCAAGGACGTCAATAGCGCAATCCAATAAAGCGTCAATACCGCAGGCAAATAGAATTAACGCCCGAAAGATTAAACGCGGGGCCAATTACATGTCGGACGAACCCCAGATAAATGGCAGAAGAATAAACCATTCAGACGAAACAAAGGCTTTGGATTATTCCGTTCAGAACAACGTGACGTTTGAGTACGCACCGACAGACCGGGGCGTAAAAGAAAATATCGTACTGTCCGCCAGGCCGGATACGAACGAGTTTTATTTTGAGCTTTCATCAAACGGCCTCACGCCGCAAATGGGCGAGGGTAATGTGATCAATATGCTTAACGGGCAAGGCGAAGCGGTGTTTGCAATGCCCGCGCCGTTTATGACAGATGCGCAGGATAATTACAGCGGCAATATAAGCGTTCAGTTGAATTGTCGGGGCGACGGCAGGTATATTGTCACGATAATCCCGGATGAAGCGTTTTTGGCTGACGCCGTGTATCCTGTGACGATTGACCCGACGGTATCAAAACCTGTCACCGGTACGGCGCAATCTTATGGGGAAAGAGTTGTGAACGACTTAACGCCTAATACTCAACTTTTTACACGTACATTGCGGGTCGGGTATAACGGAACCAGAAATTATCGTATATATATCAGACCGGCCATATATTGGTATTTCTTGGGCAACTACGGCCCGCTGGGTTCCGATACGAGCAAAGTTGACGATGTACAACTGGTTTTCTATACCTATGGAACGTCTGTTACCTCGCCCGCAACCAGTGTTCAGCTATATGACATCACTCCGGATCCGACCAGAATCGGAGCCTATACTTGGAACAATCCAGGGCCCGCGAACGGCACCTGGGGCGGCGTCTTGGCAGATACGCAAGCATTGCCTGTCACAGCCACCCCTTCTGCGGTCAGTTGGGATATTACAGACAGATTCAAGTATTGGATGCAAAACGGTTATGGCCAACTTGATTCTTTAAAACAAGTGACCCCTAATACACGACAAGTAGCTCTTTATATGAAAGCGGAAGAGGAATCTTCCAGCAACAATGTGAGAACACTTAACGGCACCCGGGCTACGGGAGACGATCCCAGCATTCATAACGTATTAAGGCCATTCATCAAGGTGACGTACCATGGCAGTCCGGATAATCATATAGTCAACAGCAAGATCACGAAGCTTGGCAGCGATGCCGATCCCGTCAGCATGATCAGCGGCAACTTCACTTGGAATTACACGGACTTTGCCGTGTACGGATCGGAGCCACTGGAATTTACACGTTTTTACAACTCCCTCGATCAAAATGAGAGCGAGATCGGTTACGGCTGGCGGCACAACTATATGTACTCCGTGATAACGGAGGCAGGCAGTACGCTCGCCGCCGTGGAGTTCCCCAACGGAAACCGTTTTGCCTGCGATCTTTCCGCTGGCGGGACTTTTGTCGGAAACGAGGGCGTGACATATACCCTTGCGGCTGCCAGCGATGGATTCCTGATGACCGACCAATCGCAGACGAAATACGCCTTCGATACGAACGGTCAACTCATATCCATTGTAGACGTCGGCGGTAAGACTACCACAATTACCCGCAATGGCGCTGAAATCGCTACTATATCCAACAGCAGCGGAACATTGACTTTTACATACAACACAGACGGTAAGATCAGCGAAATCACCGACCAGACGAACCGGAACGTCAGCTACACATACACGGACGGCAATTTGACATCGTTCCTCAATGCGGACAACGATACGATAGGCTACACGTATGATGTAAACCGTTTTCTTACAGAGATTTCGGATTTTAACGGGAACACCTATCTTAAAAACGTCTATCTTACAAACACCGCTGACGGTAATTTTGACGACGGCACTAACACCGGATATGACGACGGGGATGTCGCGGGCAGTGACGAGGATGTTAGCGATACTGATAACAATGAGAATATCATTGATTATTCAGGGCGCGTGGCCGCGCAGTATATGGAAGGGCAGGGCTGGTCGTATTTTGCGTATGATTTTGACAACCTCGTAACTACCATCACCGCCCCAGACGGCGCGGTGCGCAAATACTATTACGACGCCAACAGCAACGTTATTGCGGTTGAAAACATCGGCGGCCAGACCAAGTATACCTATGACGCGGACGGGCGCATTCTCAGCGAGACAGACCGCCTCGACAACACCACGAGCTACACCTACGACGAGAACGGTAACAAAACGTCTACCACCTACCCGGACGGGACAAGCGAGCTTTACGAGTACAACGCACAAAACCTCGTTAACAAGATGACCAACCGAGACGGCACGGTGGAGCTTTACGATTACGACGCGAACGGCAACCAGACATCATACACCGACGCGCGGGGCAATACCTCTACATCGACATATGACGAAAACAACAACCTGCTTTCCAATACCGACGCGCTGGGCAATACCACTACCTATACATACGACGCCAAAGGCAACGTCCTCACCGAGACCGACCCGATGAATAACACAACCAGTAACACCTACGACGATCAGGGCCGCCTTATTACGCAAACGGACGCGGACGGCAGCACGACAACCTATGTGTACTCCGACGCGGGCAAGCTTGTCAAAACAATCGACGCCGACGGAAACGAAACCAACATTGACGTCAGCGGCAACGGTTTCGATACAGGCAATACCGACCCGCTGGGCAACTCGACTAACACCGTCTATAACGAGCAGAACAAACCTATCGCGGTCACCGACGCCGAGGGCAACACCACGACTTACAAGTATGACAGCGTGGGGCAGATGATCTCCACCGCCGATGCGCTGGGCAATGCCACCAGCTACACCTACGACCTCGCGGGCCGCATGATATCCATGACCGACGCGCGCGGCAGCACGTGGACATATGAATACGACGCCGAGGGGCGTATGACGGCTACCGCCGACCCTCTGGGCAACAAGACCTCCACCGAATACGACAGGATGGGGCAGACGGCCTCTGGCACCAATGCGCGGGGCGCGGTCACCTCCTATGATTATGACGCGATGGGGCGCATAACAAAAACAACCGACGCGCTGGGCTATTACACCCGCAGCGTTTACGACCCTAACGGCAACGAGATCGAGCGTTACGACGCCAATGGCAACAAGTGGAGTTCCGTTTACGACGCCAACGACCAGCTGATCAAGGAAACCGACCCGCTGGGCAATAAAACGACCTATTATTATGACGCCAACGGCCGGCAAATCAAGACCGTTTCGGCGCTCGGCATTTATGCGCCTCCGCCCGTGTTTGACAGAACGGGGCGGATCGTCAAGTCCTTTGACGCCGAGGGCAACGCGACAAGCTATGAGTATGACGCCCTTGGCCGCCTTATTAAAACAACCAGCGCTGACGGCGCCTTCACAACCAGCGAATACAACGCCAACGGCTGGCTTGTGTCCTCCACGGCGCAGGACGGCGGCGTGACAGCCTACACCTACAACAAAAACGGTCAGGTTCTTACGATCACCGACGCGCTGGGCGGTGTGACAAGTTACGTCTACGACGCACTGGGCCGCACGATATCCGTTACTGACGCTTTAGGCGGGGTTACAAAATCAGAGTTCGACGCGAACGGTAATCTTTCCTCCACAACCAACGCACTGGGCGGCGTGACCAGCTATACCTACGACGCGCTTAACCGCGTGGTTTCCACTGCCGATCCTATGGGCAATGTCACGAAAACCGAATACGACGCCAACGGCAACGTCATCAAGGTTACGAACACAGACCGTGACGGTAACATTTACGGCGTAACCGCCTATGAATATGACCTGCTGGACAGGCTGGTCAAGACCACCGACCCGGAGGGTTATACCGTCAAATACACCTATGACCCAAACGGCAACACGCTCACAACCACAGACGGGCGCGGCAATATAACCTCCACGCAGTACGACGGGCTTGATCGCGGGGTTAAACAGGTTGACCAGCTCGGCGGCTTCACTGTGACCAAATACGACGCGGACGGACGCGTGACACAATCCATAAACGCCGAAGGCGCTGTGACCAATTACGAATATGACAAAAACGGCAGTGTTATCAAAGTCGCCGACGCGCTGGACAACTCCACGACCACTACCTACGACAGCATGGGCCGCGTCGCAACCACGACGGACGCCAAGGGAGCCGTTACAGCTTACACCTACACAGCGACCGGAAAGGTTAAGACCATCACCGACGCGCTGGGCGGCGTGAAGTCCTATGAATATGACCTGCTGGGCAATCTTATCAAAGAGACAAACGAACTGGGTAAAAGCACTGTATATACATACGACGCCCTTTCCCGCCCATTGACTGTGACAAACCCGCTGGGCAATGTAGACCGCATGGCATATGACGCTATGGGGCGCATTACGACTGTGACCGATAAGAACGGCAACCGCCTGCGTTATTGACACGGCGAGCCCGGCCGCCGCTGTAGCGGAGACCACCGGCGCGGCGGCGGCGTTGTAGCCCAGCTCAACATTATACGCGGTGACGTAGCCGCTGAACGACGCCAGCGGCGCGCCGTCCAGCGAAAGGGATGTCAGCATGGGCGGCGTCACGGGGAGGTCGCCCTTCGGTTTGCCGACATAGCCGGATTCCGGCGGGCCGAGGTAGGAATACGGGGTGGCGGTCGCGCCGCCCTGCGTGCTGGAGCCGGCGAGGATTGTGGGCGTCTGCCCGCCGTTCCAGGCGGATGTCGCCAATCCGCAGCCAACCAGCAGCTTTTGCAGCGTAAGGCCGTCATTGACCATGTATATGCGAATTGTGTGCGGGCCGGCGGTGACGTTCGTATGCGCCGTTACATTGCGCGCGCCGCCGGTGTTTGTGTTTGTGGCGGTATGCACGGCCTGTTCGACGCCTTCGCCCCAGCCGGCCGTTTTGGTGGAGACGGTGGCGTCGCTGCGCACCGTGTTCATCTGCGTTATCGCGCCGTCGTCCACCTGCGCGGCGTAGTTCATCACATACGGCTGGTTCTGGTCAATCGCGTTGGTCGGGGCCCATTGCGTGACGATATAAACCGTCCCGGCCGTCTTGACGTACACATTGTACTCCAGATAAGGCGAATTCGCGCCGGGCACGAACACGGTGTTGTAGCCGCCGTTAAGCGCGGAAGGCGTGACCTTCACGGCGGACAGCTCGCGGCCGTAATTCGGCAGCGCGGCCCATTGATATGTAACGCCGTCCACCGTCGCCGGCACCGACTTTGCGTAATCTTTGGAGAGAATCGAAATATAGTTGTCGTTCTCGATGAAGGTCTTGTCCGGCAAGCCGGTTTCGTCAAATTTCTCCGCTGTCACCGCAACCGTGACGACGTCGCCGTTGCTTGCGGTCACCGTGATTGAGCCGCTCGCGCCGGGGCCGGGAACCTTTGACCAGTCCACGACCACATTGACCCTGTCGCTCTTCTGCTTATCGCCGGAGCCGACGGAGCCGTTGTACTTGCTCAAGACAATCCAGTCCCGGTCGGGTATCGCGGTGTAGGTAAACGACGAATCGCCGGTCTGCGCCACTTCGAAATAGCGCGTTTCATCGCCGTAACTCGTAAATTTCGGCATGGCGACTGTGCCCGTGCCCTTCGCGTTCGGAAGCGCCCCCGATGCGGCTATATAAACCTGCGGTATGACGCACATGCGCGAGACGGCCTCCGGGGTGCAGGACGTAACCTGGTTGTAGGCCGTGCCAGTGCCGATGGACCATTGCGACGTCTGGTGGTCCCAGCTGGTCAGGCCCAGGTAGTAGATGTTGGAGCCCGCCGTCTGGATTACGCCCGCCGCGCTTCGGCGCGGATAGTAGCCGTAGAACTTGCCGTTTGAGACGGTGTAGTAGCCGCCGGTTGTTGGGGTGGCGTCGATAATGTTGTCGCCCAGCCATTTCTTGATGAAGCTGACCGAGTTCATGTTGTTGGCCGTGCCGGAGCCGTCGCCGGTGTATGTCGCGTCGCCCGTTATACCCTTCATGCCGTAGGTATAGTACATTTCGTAGTTATCCAGCTGGAGGCCCGCCCTGGCGATATTGGCGAAGTCGTTCGCGGCGGTCACGCCAATATCCGCGTATAGGTGGTTTTTGTCGATATTTATTTGCAGGTTCCAGTCGTTCCAGACGACCAGGGCCGGGTGAAGCACAAGGTTGTAGTAGGCGTCCATCCTCTCCGGCGGGATTTGCGCCTTGACCTTCAGCGCCTTGTCATTGTACGCGGTGATTCTGGCCAGCATTCTGTTGGCCTCGTCCCAGTATCTGCTGCTGAACGTGTTGCTTAGGAGGATTTCAGGCTTTCTCACGGCGTTTGCCTGAACGTAGCCGTCCATGATATCCGCGACGTCGTCCGCCAGGCCCTCGCCGAACTCCCGCGCGGCGAACGCCCTGCGCGCCTTGGCCGGCCCGTCGGGCCCGCCCCATTTTTTAACGTCGTAGGCCAGCTTAAACCAGTAGTCGATGGCCTGTTCGTTGAATTTTATGCTGCCCGTGTTCGCTATCCACGTCCTTTGAACGCCGTAATCATAGGCCATTGTCATCTGTTCGCGTATCTTTTCGTCCGGGGTGGAATCTACCCAGCGGTACGAACGCGGCGAGCCGTTGTAGTCAAAGTGGTAGTACATGCCGTACCCGCCCGGGCGGTCGCGGTTGACGGAGGGCAGGAAGCTGACGTTGCCGTGGTTGTCATCGCAGAACATGACCGTTATATTCGGGTCGATAGAGGCTTTCCACCCCGAATTGGGGTCGCCGGCCGTTCCGTTGTAGAAACCCTCGATTTCCTTGTAAATAATCACGTTTGTCGGGACTTTGTCCACCCCGCCGACGGTATTGCTGACAATTTTGAGCTGCTCTTTTGTGACGTCGTTGAGCAGGGCGACGTTCAGGTCGACGCCCTGGTTGGTCAGGGACGGCGTGTCGTTAAGACCGCGCAGCCCGAGCGTCGGGATTGTCTCGTAATCTTTGGTCGCGAGCATGGTTTGCGTCCATTTTTGAATCATGGCGTCCTTATTGACATATGTCCACGTCGCGGGGTCGGGGTTGGTCGTGCTTTTGTCGATCCAGTCAAAGCTTCCGAGGTTCGCCCACGCCCATTCCTTATCGGAGCAGTTCATGAACTCCTGATGGCTCAGGCCGACGACGACGCCGTAGGCGTTGGCCAGCCGGCCGTTCTCAAGGTCGTCGAAAAAGAAGGAGTTGTTCCACATAGCCGGCCACATGAAATTGCCGTATTGGCGCAGAATCATGTCGAAGAATTCGGCGTAGAACTCGTGCGTCAGCCTGTACGCGCCCCGGTTGGACGTGTTGACCGTCGTGTCCCCCGGTATCTGGCCCACTATGTTGTAGGCGGGCACGGTGAAGTTATGGGCGGCGGCGTATTGGGACATCCACTGTTCAAGCTGGCGCTCGTCGTTGATGAACAGGCCGCGGTATTTTACAGAGGGCTCGCCCTGCACAAGCGTTTCGGCCGGCAGTATGATTTCATCACGGTGCACCGGCACGCTGTCCGCGAAGAACGTGAACGGGGAAACGCCGATGGTCTCCGAAATTTTATAGAGGCCATAAACCGCGCCGCGCTTGTTGCTGCCCGCGATTACAAGGCCCATATCGACGCCCGGCGCCGGGTTGGCCACGTAAGTGGTCACGTATGAATCCCATTTTCCCGCGACCGCCGAAACATCTATTTTGCCGGCCGCTATAAGCCCGTCCACCACCGGGCTTTCGCCGATTGTGCCTGATATGACGGCGTATTTGGAACCGGCGAGGTCCGCAGCGGTTGCGGCGAGTTTCGGCGCGACGCCTGTTACGGACTGGATATCTTTGGCAAGGTTGGCGGCGGCGTGCTCCACGCCCTCGTAATCCTTAGACGCGGGGTCGACGTCGCAGTAGACGGCGGCGGCCGCCCCGCCGGAGACGAGGTTGAAACCGCCCGTGACGCTGACGGGGTTTTGGACATCGGCGAGCGGAACATAATCTTCGTCCCAGCAGAACGCTTTATACGTGTACTTGCTGTCAAACCCGCCGAAAACGTTGTAGAACGTGTCGCTGGCCAGCCCGCCCGCCGGGGCCGTGAACAGCGCGGATTTGCTTAAGTTTACCAGCACGCCGGCTTCATCATATACGCCGAGCAGGAAATGCCCGGTCTTTGCGAGGCCGGTGCCGTTTGTCAGCGTGACGGCGACATTGCCGTTCTGGGCGGCCGCGCTGAAAGCCAGGCTTCCATCCGCAAAAACTTCCGCCGCGGCCGCGCCGGGCGCGCCGGGCACGACAATCCCAACCCCCGGCAGTAAAAACAACGCGCTTATCAAAAGCGCCAGAAAGCGAGAACCAAAACTAAAACCCTTTGCTTTTTTTATCATTCTGTTGCCTCCTTTTATAAGCCGAACGTTCC
>Ga0209629_10001245_pt1 | contig 15757 bp, 10 predicted proteins | sample TergutCu122P5_FD_187286 | JGI IMG/M metagenome (GOLD analysis project Ga0209629, IMG submission 187286) | Cubitermes ugandensis P5 segment gut microbial communities from Kakamega Forest, Kenya - Cu122 P5 (SPAdes) (version 2) | ecosystem: Host-associated > Arthropoda: Insects > Digestive system...
CATTATCTCCGTAACCGTTCAACTTTGGATATAGGTGTTTTGGGTTATATCAGTATAGTTCAACATAAGGAACACTCTCCTGAAGTTTTGTCCATTCCTCCTGGGACACCCTGTATACAGGGGACTCTGAATGATGAATGGAGGGCTCTAGGAACAGGGCATCTCTCTGAAGGGACTCCATAAGGGGGACCTGGAGGGAGGGCTCCTTTACTGGAGACCCTGAAAGATATGTTAAGGCTCTGGAATGGGTGTCTGTTTCCATAGAGGCCCCATCTTTGGGGAACATGGACGGACGCTCTCTTGTTAGGACCTTTGAGATAAAGAGATATATCAAGAGAGATTTAAAAATGTCCTGTATTTGGGTATCCCTGAACACAGGGGCCCCGTTGGGAAACCTGGAGGGAATTCACTTGACGGGACTTTTTGAGAGAAAAGGATAGTTTATCTGGGTTCCTTTCTTGGAACCAGAGGAAATTAAGATTTTAAGTCTAGGGCCATCTGGAACTTTGGTAAACGGACAGGGCTCTCCTGAGCTGGTAGCAGATTATGAGGCACAAAGGGCCCGTCTACAAGGCCTAGGTGCATCACGAACATAAGGGCTCGAACCCAATGCAAATCAATCAATCAATCATGTTGTTTTCAGTGGACAATTCTCTGACAACAACGAAGAAGACCTCTGGGTCCAAAATCTGATGTGTGCTATGTGGGCACATACTGACTGTAAGAGTGCTGAGCAGAATAATATTTATGACTATGGTACAGCATCGAGCAACCCAGATGTTTGGTAGAAATATGCATTTAAAAATGTTATGTACAGATGATTTAATTTTATATTGTACTTTGTATTATTTCCATTATGTTCACAATATGTTTCCCTCTTCCATGAGATGTTTTTCATTTTTTTCATATTATATATAATAAAGACCCAATATTTTCAGCATGTTAATTAATCCATTTTCGTAAAAATGGCAATTATCAAAATTTCAATGAAAATACTGCAATGCTAATGCTAAAATATTAAAGCCCAAAAAAACTCTGAGATGTGCATACATGTGTCTTTTTTTTTGAACTGATGTGGTACCCTTCAAATCATACCCCAAATATAAAACTGTGTCCGTATGTGGACCTTCTCCTATATGAGCTTTCCCCAAGCGTTATATCTTCCAATCATGTCATACAACATTTACAGCTTTTCAGAGAATCCTCCTTCCTAAACAACCAACACTGTGCTAGTTTTTAGTTTTTCGCAGTGGTGTAGTCAACATGTCCATTCTTACGGTATATGACACTGTTACTGTGTAACTGGCTCACGAAATTTTCAAACCAATATGTTGCCTCAAAATGTTGGAAAACCCAGAAGGATGGCTATCCCAAACAACTGTACTTACATTTTCCCCTACTGTCATTGGTTTATGGGTACAAATCGTACTCAAACCGACAATCACAACCTATGTTACCAACTGTATTTACTTCAGAAACCACTTTTAATCCTGCAAACAGGAATAGTTAATCAGACTGGTGAATAAATTACCTGCTAAAATGGGATATGAAGACTCCCTGTCATGTTCACAACATCCTACCACTGGACAGTACCTGAACCACTTTAATCCAGTCCATACACAAGCCCTTTCAGGAGCTATTTTAATATTAGCCTCCCATATCCAAACTGTTGTCTTTCCTTCATGTTTCCCAATTCAAGTTGTGTATGAATTTCTCACTTCCCTCATTTCATTCTCCTAATCTCAATGACCCTAATTAACATACCCTGAAATGTAAATTTATGAAGCATGCCACTATGAAAATTACTCCATCAATTAGGCACAAATACTGTCCTGAGTACATTGTCTGTAAACACAAAACCCTTTATAAGCAATGTACAAACATCTGAAAAGAGCCTCCTAACAAGCAATACATTTAAATTCAAATTTATTAGTACTGATTTTCATTACATTAGCATGAGATGTAAGCAGCAGTAGGCTTTTAATTCACCAGATAGCAGACAAAAATGTTTTCTTCAAAAATTAAAGCTGCTTCCTGCAGATAACATACCAAGTTTCATACCAACATACAACAGATAATTTATGATGGTCAGTCAGAATATGAGTTCACGTATCAAATAATTTTGTAGCTCAAGAACTTACACTGATTGTGATTACATCAGGTAATTTTATGATCACTGATGGCAACCACACACTTTTATTCAGCTGTCAGTTCCTGAATATTGCTCATGAGTCATGTGGACAATGGCCAGAGGTTCATGCAATTACTCTTTGTTTGAATTCAACAAATGCACCATACAAGAAATTCATCATCACCTGGTGGGAATTCACAGAGAATATGTAATCAGTCAGCAGAAGGTATCAAAATGATGCAACTACTTTTCACTTGAAAGAGTCATTACAGAGGAATGTGAAAGCATCAGCAAGCATTTTAGATACAAGACACTTACAGATAACGCAAACTATAGTAACATGTGAAATACAGCATGTGAATAGCAACAAGCTGTCAATTTGTTGCATGGAACAGTTGTTAAGATTTTTCAGGAGTTGGCAATCACAAATTGTGTGCACACTGGATGCTCTGATAAAATACATGCCTCAAATGTGTTCGGGACTGTGCTGATAAGCAGTGTGACCGCAGGAAAATTAAATCTGAATGATCTTATTACAGATGAAAATAAATAACCCAAAACATATATACTGTAAACTTATATTGTCACCCACCCTCATACAATTCTGCATGTTTTAATGTTTTATTTTGTACAGGACGAAGGAAAATATAGGATTATTAATGAATCAAAATTATCCTTGAATTTTAGAATTTGTATGCAACACTCAAAATGTCTGCCTGTAAAGTGGGCAATAATAACCATAAAACAAACACATCAAAACAAATAATTTGCTGTTTCCTGCCAAAATCATTGAAAGTAGATTACTGCATTTAGAAATCATTTGAAAAGTTTTGTACAACTGACATGTTACAATTTTTTTTTTTTTAAATTTAACTTTTCAAAATTGGTTTGCGTATTACACGCCAGAGCAGACAGAGGTAGTCACATTATACTCAAGCAAGCCTGAAAATGTCCTTACCAGTCTGAAGGCACACCAATCAAGTACAAAGCCCTCATCTCTGAAGAGTCTCTCCACAGTAGTGCGTTTTAAATCCCGTGGACAGGGACTTAACTTCTTCCCCAGTGGTTTAACTTCATCTTCTAGCTTCAGAAGGGCTGGAGAAAACTGGGCTCTACTACCAATTCTCAACACCACACTGCCAGAGAATATATTCAGGGAAATTAATTTTTTAATTAGTGTAACAAACCAACAAAGTGATTTTTTAATATAACAAACAATTACATACATTGCACTGCATGAACTTTTCTGATAAACCAATCTTTAAGACACAACGAATATGTTTCTGGGTGGAATAAGTAACATTTCTAGATGATGAATTATGTAGAAATATTTGCACACTTACAAGCCCTGCCCCCACCCCATCCCCCCAATGAATGTATATGTGCACACATGGATTTGTGCTGGCACAAACATCAGACTCAGTTTGAATCCATTTTATGGCACAGAATTTGATGCTTTACCATACATAATGTAATTCAACTTCAAACAAAACACACTCTTCATGTGGCTGAGTTCATAATCCATATGACTGTGGTATTGTTACCTTTCAGAATTGTGCCCTTCACTGTCTGCATTGGCATCCAGCTGGAATCATGTATTTACCATCTGAAGTGACAGGAGTATACAGTATGTGTGGTAACTATGAAATACTTTCATATTTTAAAAGTAAGTGGATGTGCAGAAGAAAACCAGAAACAAGTACCATGAAAAATGTTTGATAAGCTTGAAAAATTATGGGAGTTTCGAGACTCCTACAGCTTCTTTCACGAACAGAAATGGGTGTGTGAGTACTGAGGCCTAGGCACAAGAATTGAAAATTCAATATATTAAGAGACTTAATGAGGTACACAATGCATGCCATGTTTTGGTGAAAAAATGACATGCAAAGGCTTAAAAAATCAATCATGATGCTGAAATTTCTGGGGAAGGGATTAAAAAAATTCAGATGATGGTCAGACGTCTCTCCAAAATTACATCATACAGTTTTGTTGGTGGTATTATATCATTCCAAGGCTTTGATCAAAGTGCATGTCAAGGTGAAGTAATACCATTTTTCTGGGGCCCACCCAACCTCCTCTACAATGGGTACTGGGTCTTTCCTGGGGGTAAAGCAGCTGGGGCGTGGCATTGACCACCCACCACCAAGGATAAAGAAAGAGTAGAGCTATACCTCTACTCCACCTCTGGGCCTTCGTGGCCTGTTATAGGATGAAATTTACCTTTACCTTAATACCATTTTCCTATATGGTGGTGATGTTTTCACAACTGTCACTGATGAATGATATGTACAAGGCACACATTTATAGTAGAACAGGTCATTTATAACACACACAGTAAAGCTCAATGAAAATTATGCCATTCACAATGTGTTCCTGCAATAGACATTAGAGTAACTCAGTATCAAAATTTTCCCATATGATTACCACATGTTTAATCTCTTTAACATACTTTCTATTTAAAAATATTTACTACCTGAAAAGAACAACTAGTTTAAGATGTAACAAATTTCTACCCCTGCAATATGCTGTTTCACATTAAAATATTCAACAATTTCTCTAAGCTTCCATTTGTTCAACTTGTATCAAACATCCTGTAACAAAACAATGCCTTACTTCCTTGTCAATCTCTAAAGTTGTTTCCACACATGTGCTTCATAGGACACAACATACACGGAAAAGTGAAGAAGTGTGGGTTTCATAAAGCATGTTATGATGTGAAAATGTTTCACTTAAATTTCTGCAATTTAAAGTATTCTGTGTGCAAGATTTAAACACATTTTGTGTTTACTTTTCACTGTGTTGTTGTATAGTGTTTGTCCTTTAGGGCATGTGACCAATTACTGAACAGCAATCATCACAGCTACTGTACCAGAAGCAGGCATGGAAGATCAGTCACTCTAAATTTACAAAAACATGGACATTACAAAGTGGGTGCTACTCCATTTATACCTTACACAAATACTGCTGAAGAACTTGGCATTTCTATGTAAATCATAAACAGTAATATGAAGTTGAGATACAGTATACAGACAGCCTGTAAGTGAAAATATGAGTGAGAAAAGGATAAAAACAGCACCATATGAAAAACAGAACAGAATGCTTGTGGCACAAACTACCTCTTCACCTATCACTTGACTGTACTTCTAAGTAGACACAAATTATTCCCAAACATTAAATATTGTGTTCAAACCACCCAGTAGATAAATTAGATTTTTAAAAAATGTTATTATTTACAAAAGTGTGGAATCCAGCAAAATCAATCAAGAGAAAGCAGCAGCCAAAAATGAATAAATTCATCTGCACCTGTCGTCAAGTATATATTACAAGACCTAATTATGCCTGATGAGTGTGGCTTTTTTTATAGTATACAACCTACAAAAACCAACACATTCAAAACAGAAAGTTTCAAAGGGATGAAAGTAAATAGGAGAGAATCACCATTCTCGTAGGGGTTAAAGTAGTTAGTTCTGTATCTTTTCCACTTCATGTGTTTTACATAAGTCAAAATAACCACAATGTTTAAACAGTATCAGATATTTACCATGCATTAGCTCTCCAATTAAGATGAATGGATAACATGCAACATATTCCTTGTACTCCTAGTGTGTCAACAGCAGAACTTGTGGTCATGCTCATGGCTGTCTATATGGTTGGAGTGTGGCACTGAGTGTGAGTATGGCAGTGGAGGGTGACTGTGGGCTTGAACATGGAGGGACAGTGGGTGTATGTAGCATGGAAGTAGGCACTGTGGTAGTGGTGGTGGTGATGGTGGTGGTAGCAGTGCTGGGGTGTGTGGTGATGGTGGTGTTCAGGATCACAAAACATCTCAATAAACATGTATACAATTAGAAAGATATACTGTGTTAAGCTTCCTACAGTGTGCTACCAAGCAAACACAGAAACCAGCACATAGCATGCTAAGTCATTTGCCCATACATTTACAGACCAGCATATGGTCTCATAGGATTCTGAAAGTTAAAAACTATCTTCTTCTTCCATACAGGAATTATGAAGCATGGTAAAATATCTTTCACTACAGCTTTACTAGCAATGCCAATACAGCAGGCACAATTCAGTTACTCCAAACACTAACCCTTCTCCTTCATTTGGTCGAAGGGGATGCCTGGCTCCAAGGTGCACAGCAGATGCCAGAAATGTTACATAGAGGTCATTTTCACTTTCATGCCATAGTTCACAGCGAAATACATCCAGCAATCGGTTCAAACGGTCGGGGTCAAACATATCTTCAACATTTAAGTTATCTATCTTCATCTGTACTTCATGTTTTGCTGGATCTACAAGCAGAACACTGGATTTTCAACACTTCACTGCTTAACTGGTAAGATAAAATAAATGAAATTATTCTGGCTGCACAGCAGATAGAAATAGGTGACCTACAAACTACTTATGGTAAGGAGACTTCCCAGACAATTTTGGCTTTTCTAACCTTGCTGCACATTACATTTAATCACCTTTGATAGAAAAGCCACATAAACAAGAACCATTTTTTAAATCAGTTTCCCATATTCTAACAAGGGTGCTACTCTAGGTTTTCCCAAACTTGATTAGACTGCTTGGACTTTCAGTCATTATTAGGCTTCCCCAGTGTATGGAACTGCATTACATGATAGGAAAATTAACTGTTTTACACTAAAACCCACACACACAAGAGCAACATGAATAATGTTTTCCAAGATGATTCTTGTATTTACACTTACCCTCCTGTCAGTAATTTTCAAGATACACAGTATGACACACAGGTGCCATGAATTAGTTAAACGGATATTTAACATCCTTAATATTTTCAATTTTAGAAGGCCTTCAACAGAAAAATTATTTGTGGCAGTAAAACTACTTACATTAAAACACATAATTTAATGCAGTATAACAAAATATCCTGTGTCTCAAAATTAAACTGGAGAATACTGTTACTGATTCATTTATATTCTGTTCTAGACTGCTAACATTTTCTGCAGAGTACAGGCAGGTGACCTTTGCATCTCTTCATTAAATTCCTTGAATTCTTAAAAAAACACCCTAATATTACCTGGTGCATAATACAAATCAAAATGAAAACTCAAAATTAAATCACAGATACAGGAAGGAATAAAGAAAGGAATTGTCTGCCAGAACTTCAATATAAATAACCACCAAAATAAACCTGGTAACTGCATAGTATCCCTACTTCATTGTCAAAAGATCCTGAGTCCATATCTCACAAGCTATCCTGACAGAAGGATACTGTAATTTTCCTCAGTCTGTCCTGGAAAATGCCAGCAGAGTATGTCCAATCAGACCATGTTCATTTCCTTCCACATCCATTCCAGTTCATTTTAATTGTCCTCATTTTTTACCAAGAGCCTTCCACACTCAGTAACATAAAATATTTCATTCCACCAGCTACAGCACACAACTTATTTAATCAATAAATAAACATTATACCACCTACATACACATTCATATAAGAGTAACAATCATATTTAGTTTTATTTAGATAAATACGGTTGTTACCCATACATCAATATTTACATTGTATCTTTTCCTGATCAGCCGATATGCTCCTGCTTGGCCGACACTCCGCTCGCGTTACAGTGTGTCTTGGTCAAGGAAGTGAAAAAAAGATTTGTTGTGATAACCTGTAGAATGTCAAATAAAAACTCACCACTGCCAAAACAGATGCTGCAGAAGTGTTACCCTTCTAATTGGCCGTAAGTCATATACAGGCCGATGATGCGTTTCACTCTCTGGAGACATAAAATGACATGATGTGTTGCACAATCTTGCTAATAGCTTTACTTCTTTTGCTAGCTCAGCGAAAAATTGGTGCAGGATGTTGTTCATGTACCTGATAGCATTAACTCTTCAGTCACAAAAGATGGGCCCAATTACCCTGCGCACACTCATCACACACCAACACCAATTTTCATCATGAAGAGGGAGTTTGTGAAAAAGTCCTGGATTATTGCACTCCAATACCAGCTAAGAACTTACTTCTCCACGTAAGAAAAACCAGTCCTCATCAGAGAAATAGACTGTGAATTACCTTCTCCATCATCTACAGACTAAATAAATCAATTATACAAATGTATCCCTGCAAACAGATATGTTCCTTCAATGTGTCAACTACTGTTGTCTTATATGGTCCCAGCTGTAACAATTTTGTGGCTCTTCATAGAGATGTTTTTGAAATACTCATCTCCCAAACTAGCTGTTTAAGACTTTCTCAGTGAAGTTTCACATCTAGCACAAACAGCATCCAATTTCTCTTGTCAACAGTTTGTTTCCTTTCTGCAGTTTTGTTTAGCAGCAGTTCTGTTGTTTCCAACTCAGTGACCAAGTTGTGTACACTCTGTTTACTTGGAAGTGGTTGTCCTGAAAAGTGGCACCAAAATTTTCTGCAAAATTTTGCAGCAGTCTCTTATCTGAAATACAGCGGCATTAAAAGCAGACACTGTTCAACAGTGCACCTGACTAGAGGAACGCTGTTATATCACTGAGTAACTGCTAAAAGAATAATTAATGCACAGTCATTGGGCCTTTTCCCCTGATTTAACACCTTGTAACTATTTTATTTTCAGGAAAGTTTAAAAGACGTAGTTTATAACACAAATACACACACTTTGGAAGAAAAAATAAACATTCAACAGTTTCCGGGGAAACATTCCAGACAATAAACAATGCCTGAGTGCATCTGGTCAGGATGGCAGCATTTTCAGCATCTCCTGTAACACTGGCAAGTTTTTTTACTACGCTTTTTAAAGTTTATCATCACAGTGAATCTTATTTTCGCATCCTTCACAGACAGAAAAACCTCCTAGACTTGGCATATGATGTAATGCTAGTAGATTACTGGGAGGGTGTTTATCGTATGATGATGATGATGATGATGATAAGGGCTCAATGGGTATGGGAGAGGTAGTGCCTTTGTAAGGGGTTGACCCTACACTGGTCCTCACCAACCCAGGTGTGCAGTAGTGCAACTTGAGGCACAAGTCACTCACTTCCCTGCACACAAGACCGTCCGTGCATAGTGAGTAACTACATCTGACCAGAGGTGGGCCTGTTTAAACAGAACATGGCAGATCTAGAGAAGTAAACCTTGAAAAAAATCCCCTAGTCCAAGGTGTACACTACCATGCCGAGGGACTACAGATGCATCTGCTGCGGAGGGTAAGAAACCAAGAACGGTGAACTTCGAGAAGTGGCAATCCTTGGATTCAAGCAGCCTTACTGCGGCAGGCAGGGCTATACCACAGTGGACAGAAGACATCCCTAGCTACTCGTAGAACCAGGAAGAAAGAAAGAGCAGAGGTCCTCTGACAGCACTGAAGAGAATGGTAATTGTACCGAGGAAACTCAACATGGAACATCTCAAAGTCCACCTAACATAAGAGATGGGCAAGAAAATGGAAAGAAATTGAATGAACGAATCCGATGGAGCCAAGAGGAGATGAAAGAAGTGTTGCAGTGTTTCATGTACATTAAAGAAAAGACATTAGGAGAGAACTATAAGGAAGCATATAAATTATGGAGAGAGGAACCCTATGACGAGAATGAATATAGATGCAACAGCATTGTTAAAGCAGAAGAACTACATCTTAAAAGCTAAAAGAATAATGGCTGTTGAAATTGATGAGATAAAAGAAAATATTAGACTTACAATAGGGGATGACATGGAAGCTTACAAAAACAGAGTGAATGGTGACAAAATGGATACAAATGTTATAGAGCACCAGAAGAGAGACCAAGAAAGTAACAATAATGGCTTTGTGAGCAGCACACAGTTAGGAATAAGCTAAAGGAAGACCTTCAAATAATGTGGCATAAGGTGAGGTTCCTACAAATGTCTGAAAGGGAGAAGCTGCCAAAACTAAAAACAAACAGCAAATTGATAAAGCTTCAGGAAGAAATAAATGGAGTAACTGAAGAACTTTTAGAAGAAGACGAAATGGACATAACAGATATAAACAACCTGATATATGCTGCAGCCACAATCATGACACAAACACTGAATGAGCCCAGCAAAAGAGGCAAAAATAGAAGAAATGTAAAGTTGTGGAAAATAAGAATGCAGAAACAGATAAGCAGTTGGAGAAGAGAGTTATCAATAATAGCTGAAACTGGAACATGCTGTGATAATGGAAAGCTTAACAGGAAAAAGAGGAGGATTTTTTCAAAAATATAAAGTGACAAACGCTAGGGGAGTTGCACAGTTGACAGAAACATTGAAGCAGAAAGTGCAAGCAAAAGCCCAAACAATCAGAAGGTATGAAAAAAGGGAAACCCAGTATAGTCAGAATAAGATATTTAAAGAAGACACTAAAAGATTTTACAGAAACTTGGGCATGAAGAATATAGAGGCCAGAGAACCTCCCTCTATGACAGAAGCAGAGACTTACTGGAAGTCAGCATAATGAAAGGGCAGAATGGGTAAGAAGGGAACAGAAAAAGAAAATTAGTCATATGGATTGGAGGCCTATACAGATTATGGAAATTACTTCATACTTGTCAAAAGCTCACAATTGGAAATTTCCTGGAAATGATCAACTACAAAATTACTGGCTTAAAGCTTTCCCAGCTACTTACAGGCATATCACAAAAAAAAACTTTAATGCAATAACAGAGGAACCGAAGAAGGCACCTGAATGGCTGACCACACAAATAACTTTTTTGATACTAAAATCAGAAGACAGCAAGGAAGTCAGAAACTAGTGACCCACTACATGCTTAACTACCATGTACAAAACCCTAACAGGAATAATAGCCAAAAGAATCTACACACATTTGGAAGAGGAGAGCTTACTACCAGCAGAGCAAAAAGGATGTCACCCTGGAAGTAAAGGTTGCAAGAATCAATTAATGATATCAAAGGCAATATGTGAGGACTACATGAGAAGGAACAAGAATTTAAGTATAGCCTGGATTGATTACCAGAAAGCATTTGATAGTGTTCCACATAGCTGGGTGGAAAAGTCAATAGCATTGGTAGGAGTAAACAGTAAAATTGTCAGATTTTGTAAACTATCTATGGAGAAATGGAACACAAGACTTTTTTTAAAAACAAAGAAGGAAGTAATGCAGACACAACCCATTCAGATAAGAAGAGGAATATTCCAAGGTGACTCTCTTTTGCCATAGCACTCATTCCATTAGTGACTCTCTTTTGCCATAGCACTCAATCCATTAACAAACAAGCTGAACAGAGCTGATTGTGGATATCAAGTACATGGAACTGAGAGGAAAATAAGTCACTTATTGTATATGGATGGCTTGAAACTGCTAGGTAGAAATGAGAATGATCTGAAGAATGAAATAAAAATTGTGCAAACAATTAGTAAAGATATAAATATCAATTTTGGTTTAGAAAAATGTGCAAGAATATGTTTAAAAAGAGGTTGGGTCCAAAGCAAAATGCATATAGGAAGCACATTTGAGAACGACATTAAAGAACTGGACCCGAGGAAAGCACATAAATATTTAGGAATAGAAGAGAGTTTCGACATACAGCATAAGAATGAGAAAGAAGAACTGAAAGAAGGAATACTTGAGGAGAATGAGACTAGTTTTGGGTACAGAATTAAGTGCAAAGAATAAAATTCAAGCAGTTGGATCATTCGCAGTACCAGTACTTAGATACAGTTTTGGAATTGTTAACTGGCACCAAAAAGAACTGCAAAAACTAGACCGAAAAACGAGAAAATTACTAACCATTCATGGACAGCATAAGCCAAAGGCAGATGTAGATCGCTTGTATGATCCCAGAAAACAGGGAGGAAGGGGCCTGATGCAGTTAGAAGCAGCCCATGAAGTAGAAATTACAAAACTAGTGGAATATGTAGACAGGAAGGACCCACTAATACAGGTTGTTAGAACACACCAATACAACACTGACTCAGCTGTGTTAGAGACAGCTAGATGCCTCGAGACAGAAGTACAGACAGGAACAAGAAAAATGAAGGACAGCATAGTGGCAAAAACAAAAGAAAGATGGCACGGGAAGAGGATGCATAGACAATTGCCAAGTAACTTGGATGAAAAGATGGTGGATATTGAACAGTCATATCGCTGGCTAAAATCTGGCGACAACAAGGGAGAAACAGAAAGTACAATAGTGGCAGCTCAAGACCAAGCAATTAGTACAAACTATTTTAAGAATACAATTTTGAAGGAAGAAATGGAGAGTAAATGCCGGTTATGTAAACAACATGAAGAAACTAGTGACCACTTAACCTCAGGATGCCCCATTTTGGCGAAGAATGAATATTTAATGAGACACGATAAAGTCTGTACACATTTGCATTACTCAATATGCAAAGCCTTAGGCAATGAAACCACAGACAAATGGTACACACACATGCCCAAGCCAGTGTACGAAGAGGGAGATGTCACAACGTTGTGGAATCAAGCAGTATACACAGACAGAGAAGTTAGAGGAAATAGCCCAGATATAATAATTAAAAACAAAAAAGAGAAAACATGCACACTGATAGATGTGGCAATACCCGCAGACAGAAATGTTGTGCAAAAGGAAGCGGAAAAGAAGTTAAAATACAAGAGTTTATGTATAGAGATACAACGAATGTGGAACCTAAAATGTACAATTATACCAATAATAATTGGAGCCACTGGAATAGTAAGGAGAAGCTTAAGGAAAACATTCGATAGATTCACTACAAAAGACAGCTATACTTGGAACATCACACATAATATGGAAAGTACTTCAGTGTGAAGCTTGAAGCCTGAGAAGTGGGGATTACCCCTGGTTCAAGAGAAGTACCAGGAAGAAAAGGCCTGTGACAAAAGGAGGAGGAGGCCGATGACGACTGTAAAATGGCTTAACAATGGCTGAATGAATACATACATAATTATGTTTCAGTTTAACAATTCTTTTAATATTTAAACTCAAGAACCAAACATGTTTCCACTCTCATGAATAATGAAGGATGTCTATACAAAACAAATAAGATAAAACCTACATTTTGGTTACGCTACTTCCATACCAGATAATGGGCATTCCTTTGAAACATGGAAAGAATAGCTATAAAAAAAAATAAATAAAAAAAGAGAGAGAGAGAGAGGAAAGAAAGGAAGGAAGGAAGAAAGAAAGAAAGAAAGAAAGTTGGATGGTGCACACAACCAAAGCTTATAGACAGAATTCCTTTAATCCAGACCCTGAAACTCCAGAAATCCTTATACTTTGGCAGATGAAGAAGGTTAGCCCCGATTCTGTAGGTTGTGATACCTCTTAACCCCTTGGGTCCTAGTGCCACACCATCTTCAGCTATAAGATTAACTGATCCAGTTTCCTTTATTTTTCAGCATCCTTGGTAGAAAACAAAAAGACTCCAGACAACAATGAAGGGTCCTTCATGCCCCTGAACACAAGTTGGAGGAAATACCCCAGTGGAATAATCCTCTAATGCTACAGCCCAAGTATAGGAGCAGTAACAAAAAATTATCTTTAAGAATTTATGTCAGTTCTGTCGAATAATCTGGATATGTGACAATCCAGCACCTGCTGAGTACCAAAGATGACAGATAAAGGAATTACACTTAACGGTAAAGGAAAAACACTATGATTCAGGAACAAACTGGAGGAAAAGAGAATAGTCTCTTGAAAATAATTCATCAACAGAATGATGTGCACATACGAACTACCCCATAAAATAAGCCCCATTCAGATACACACAATGCGGCTGGTTTACAAACCACAAACATCTGACATAAAACCAGGTCACTCAAATACATACACCAGCAGTAAAGTTGTGATATGTGGCACCTCCAGGATCAAGGGTTCCCAGAATCTGTAATTTTCAATATATAGGAACATTATATTTACTGTGCACATTAAGTGTACATTCTGTCCACCAAAAATCAAGTGGCCTGAAGTTTCGTAAGTCCCGCTCTGGAAATGACGTGACGTACAGTTGCCTTGTCAGTGCTAGCCGAGCCCATTAAGGTGCAATACCTGTTCTCTTCAGAAACCAATTATGTTGGTTCAAGTCCCAGTATCAGCATTTTTTTTTTGGATATGCATTTTTCTCACAAACACTAAATTAAACTGTATACTAACACAGCTACTATTTAAAAATGTGCATTTGTAATATGTTTTACTGGGTTCACTGATGGTGGTTGTTATGAAAACTGAAACATGTACGTTAGCGGCGGCGATGACGATGACAACCACAACAACAACAAAGATAATGAAGAACTTCTGTTGGTTATTTTAAACTGTACTTTGCCCCATAGCCAAAATGATACCTGAACTCTGCCCTTACCTATAATTTAGCGCTTTTTGTAAGCATACACACAACATGCAGTCATGAATTTGCAAAGAAGTATAATGATTTGCCTAATAATTCGCCCATTTCACCCATATTTTTACATGCTGGCTGTAGATAAATTATGTGCAAAACATGTACGATTTAAAGAAGTTTTGTTTCTTGAAGTACCTTGCTTATGCATAAAAATGAGAATTAATACTTTAGCCATTAAGGGCTGTTTAAGCAACTTCATCCCAAGCATCTGACACAATAGTCCATAGCTCAGTACTATTTCTGGAAAGGAGGACAGGCCGCATTTCCTGCATTGTCCTCTTCACCTCACTCCACATATTCTTGATGGGGTTCGTACCAGATGCTCATGGTGGGAAGTCAACAAGTTTGATGTCAGTCTGCAGCAATAGCCATTCTTGAACCACATGACAATCGTTGAGGAGTCGTCTTGATGGAACTGGATTATTCCAGTGGGATAAAATATTCTTAAAAAGGGCACCATTATGTTTTGCAAAATGTGCTTATACTGAAGGCCATCCAGGTGACCTTCTATATGACAGAGCATTCCAGCCCCCTTCATGGGAGATCCAGCCTCATCAGTGAACAGATACAAGACCACAGTGTGCGGAGGCAGACCTATACTGTGAGGTGTAACACTCTCCCCAAGGTCTGTAAACTAAAACCAGCCCATCACTTGCTGAGCTAAATATAGATTCATCAGTGAATATGACTCTATCCCACTTGCTATCTATACTGCTCCCTGCAAATGATAAACAGTATAGTTTATATTCATCAGTGTGAAGCTCCTTCACCACAGCATGTCGTGCCACGTGACCTGCTTCTTTAAGTCTCAAAATAACCGTGATTTTTTTTCACAGGAAAGCTAGTAGCAGATTTAAGAGCCCTTGTACTGATGGAAAGGTTTCTTTGAGCTTTGGCTACTAATGCAGCATCCTGAGCTGGGCTGGACACAGGCCATAAACCAGTTCCTTGGGGCCTTCCAACTTTCCCATCCCTCCAGTATTTCTGTAGCCATGCTTTTGCAGTAGACTTTGGGACAATGTACAGTTCACCTGCAATGCTGGCACTTAATCCTCCTTCCTCAGCAAGAGCAATGATGCGTTTAAGAATAAATCTATCATTGTCAGCCATCGTGATGAGAATCAAGAAGGAATGGCTTGATATTCATATACCGCGTTAACACATCACGGATAAATGCAATGTTACTTTCATGACAGTATTTTTCATGAGGAGGGATTCAGCCTCCCTCAGCTAAGGGTTGAATTACTTCATCTTATGGCTCTGTCATTGGGTGTTCAAATCCCAGCAAGCCACTAAGCCAAAGTAGCCC
>Ga0209629_10001247_pt1 | contig 15749 bp, 12 predicted proteins | sample TergutCu122P5_FD_187286 | JGI IMG/M metagenome (GOLD analysis project Ga0209629, IMG submission 187286) | Cubitermes ugandensis P5 segment gut microbial communities from Kakamega Forest, Kenya - Cu122 P5 (SPAdes) (version 2) | ecosystem: Host-associated > Arthropoda: Insects > Digestive system...
GATCAATATAAAATTTCTATATTGCAGTTCAACAATATGGGTCAGACTGTGGCAACTCGAAATGGTGATTACAGTGCAAACTATCAGAGTTACGATGAAGAAGTACAGAAATTAAATAAAATATCGACTACTTCAAGGACTCAAAAATCTGTAATTAATTTATTCTCAAATCCAAGTGCAGAGAGAAATACAGATTGGACCTATTCATATTGGGGAAGTTCGACATATGGTTCTGGATCATATGCTACAGATTTTGCTTTTATTGGGAATAGATCTTTAAAACTTACTTCGACTACAAATGCTGCAAATTTATACTTTTATCAAGTTCTCACATTGACTGCAGGAAAAACTTATACAGCTTCGACTTACGCTAAATGCAACACTTGGAATTCATCAACAGCTGTATATGCAGATATTTATTTAGAATTTGTTTATACACTAAGCGGAGTAGTCTATAGTGGTGGTAATTCGAATAAGATTTCTGGGAATACAGATTGGACTAGATTAAAGATTACATTCACTGTACCAAGCAATTCCACAGCTCATACAATAAGGTTAAGATTGGTAGCAACTGAGGGATATGCATGGTTTGATGCTCTTCAACTAGAAGAAGGATATGCTGCAAGTCCTTATAACTTAGTTGAAAATAGTGATTTCACAAATAACTTAACAAGTTGGACTACAAATTCAGGAACCATAGTAAATGTAGATCCACTAGACGTTTATCATCCAAGCATTTTAAGTCCGCAATGTGTGCAACTTCTAGGTGCATATGGTCAAAACAACTATGTTTATCAATATATAGCAGCTAGAGGAAGTGCTGAAGATAACTTTATATATTCTGGATGGGCAAGAGCAACATCTATTCCTCTAGATGGCGATAATGGTCATTATAGAATGGTCATAGGTTACAAAGGGTTAGATGATGTATATTCCTATGAATATAAAGAATTTAATCATGATCCACAAGTATGGCAATATTTAAGTTCTCAAAGCACTGCTCCTTTTGATTATAAAGAATTATTAGTAGGTTTTGAATACAACAATAACGCTAATACTGCATATGTTGATAGTATAGAACTTTATAAAGACATATTAAATACAGACTACACGTATAGTGTAAATGGGAACTTAACTCAAACCTCTGACCTTCAGAATTCAGTAACAAGTTTAGATTACAGTAGCAATAATGATGTTATAACTCAAAGGGATGCTAAAGGATATGAAGTAAATTCTAGCTTCGATGCAAACCACAATTTAAAAACAGTTAGCACTGCAGCAAATGTTAATACAAGCAATAATTTTGATACACATGGTAATGTAACGGATTCTCAAGTAGGAACTGGAACTATTACAAGCTTAACTCAATTTCAATACGATTCTACAAATAGTTATGCAATTAAAGTAACAGACTCAAGAGGTTATTTTATTCAATATAACTATAATGTGAATAAAGGAAAGTTAATGCAATACATTGATGCAAGAGGAGAAACTACCAGTTATGATTATAACTATAGCAATCTTCATCAATTAGCATTTGTAGAAAACTATTTAGCCAGTGAAAATATTTATTTTAGACAGTATTACTATTATAGCGATAATAGACTAAGCCAGATAAATTGCTATGGATTTAATTATCTATTAAACTATAATGGCTTGGGGAATCTATCTTCAGTTGCTGTTAACAGCACACACCTTGCAGATTATAATTATGACCTTGCTAGAGGATTATTAACATGTATTCAATATGCTAATAGTCAGGCTGTATATTATAGCTACGAGATACTCGACGATAGATTGGTACAAACAATGACTAATACTGGGAACGTATTTAATTTTAGATACGATAATTTCGGTAACTTAGTTAGAATCGAGAATCAAGATAAAAGCATCACTACTGACATCACTTATGATGCTTTAAGCAGACCAGTTAGCGTTTTGAGATCTGACTCCATTGGATTCAAGTATTGTTATGATACCAATGGCAATTTAGCAGAGAATATAGATATCATTGCAGATGTAACAAAAACTACGAGTTATCAGTTTGATGGTGACAACAGGCTATTTTCAATGACCTTAGATAACGGCATGAGTTATTTTTATAATTACAATGCTATTGGATCTGTTTCAAATATATCCTGTGAAGTACCTGGATTAAATGTTTCAATTAAATATTTAGATGGAATAAATGGTCATAAAACCAGCCTAATCAGTTCTTTTGCAAGATGTAGCGATGCTTATATTTACGAGTACGATGCTAATTCTAATATCACTAGAGTGACCCATGGTGCCCAAAGCGTTAAGTACACATATAATGAAATAAACGTACTGACTCGTGAAGACAATGGATTTATAAATAAAAGCTATGTGTTTAAATACAATTTAGGCGGTAACATGACCCAGAGGATTTCTTATGCTTATACTGAAGGAACTCTAGGTTCACCTACAACAACTGATACTTTTGGTTACGATGCTACTTGGGCAGATAAGCTTGTTTCTTATAATGGAAGCTCCATAGTTTCAGATCAAGTAGGAAACCCAACGACATATATGGGTTATACTATAACTTGGTTTGGTGGAAGAAGATTAAAACAATTAACTGGAAACAGTAAGACTATTGTTTACGAGTACAATGAAGACAATATAAGGACTTCAAAGACTGTAAATAGCGTTACAACTAATTTCTATTTGAATGGTACTAGAATTGCTGCTCAAAAGACAGGATCTAATACACCTATCTACTATAGTTATGATAATATGGGAAAAGTTATAAGCATTCTTTATAACAATACCATATACTATTATATCTATGATGCCCAAAATGATGTGGTTGGATTAGCCGATTCAACTGGAAGCACTGTAGTGTCATACATCTACGATGCTTGGGGGAATATATTTAGCGTAACAGGAACATTGGCAGCTACTTTAGGCGTGGATAACCCATTTAGATATAGGGGTTACTTCTACGACGAGGAAACTAAGTTCTATTATTTGCAAAATAGATACTATGATCCTGTTATTTGTAGATTTTTAAATGCTGATGAGTTTAACATGCTATATAATGCACCAGGCGATGTATTGGGTGCTAATATGTTTGTTTATTGTAGGAATAATCCTGTTATGGGAGTTGATCCATCTGGAAATGATGGTGTTAACAAATATGTTCAAGGATCTTGGTGGAGTGGTAATGATTATGTTTACATCAACCATAGTCTTTTAACTCAACTAAATAATATATTAGGCTCTGTTGGAATACCATCATGGGGGTTTGCAACTGCAACAAGAAATGCTACTATTAAGCAGCGACTTATAAATGCTATTTCTAAAGCTATACCTTATGCTTCTAAAGTTATAGAATATGCTGATCTCGCTTTTTATATTCTTGCAGGTCTCGCAGTATACGGTTATTTACTTTCTAAAGCTGACAAAAACAACAGAGGAGTCGTTATGAGGTTTAATCATTATGCTATAATTCTGTTTCCATTATTTTACGTAATTCCAACTGGTGTGTGGGCACAATAATAATAATTTCTGAGCTATAGGGTGCTTTAAGCTAGTACAACAAAACGTAAATATACCATTTATTAAAACCGGTTAGATTTACAGAAATTTTCCATCAAAACAATATTTTTAAATGGACGCTTCAATTAAGTTTTGTTGTACTATACTCACAAGCATAAACACTTGCCAACATCAAGAATGGCTTTATATCAAGAGCGCAACCAATAGTCACAGTTTGGTAAAAGTTATAGCACGTTAGTATAGTATAAGCCAAGAGAAAAGCTTCACAGCTAATGTCTTTATGAGTATTTATTAAAGATTTGCTATAATATAAATTATTATATACCTGTGAAGATCTGTGCACATTAATTATAAGTGTACAGATCTATTTAAGAGAATAAGAGTTTATGAATATAAATTGTTCGTTACTTCATAGGCTTATCTATAAGCCTTGCAATTAAAGGGTTTCAAAAGCAAGTGAAAAAGAAGTAACCTATTAATGCTAGCTTTATTTGATTAAATGTCATTCTTATTTGTTAAGACATGAGTAGTAACAATTATTTTTTTGAGGTGGTTTTTTTATGCAATTTGGAGTTGTAATGTTATTATTAATAATGGTTACAATAAGTATATTACAACGTAAATACCCTAAAGCTTTTGATAATGCAAATGCGAAACTAGTAAATTTTTTGCTTATTGCGTCAATATTTTGTTCTATATTAGCACTACTTGCACTGTTTCTTAAGAATATTTGGTTAATATATCTTTCAAATGCAATAAGTCTATTAATTCTTATTTTCAACATAGTTTATGTTATACGTTTTAAAGCGGATAAGAAAAGGAAACATACAGAGCAAGTAGAGACTAATAAAGAAGATAAAAAAAATCTCTAAAGATAAAGGGATGCTAAAGGATATGAAGTAAATTCAACCTATGACGAAAATCATAATTTAAAAACAGTTAGCACTGCAGCAAATGTTAATACTAGCAATAATTTTAATACACATGGTAATGTAACTGATTCTCAAGTAGGAATTGGGACTGTCACAGACTTGACTCTGTATCTATATGATTCTACAGGTAGTTATGCAATTAAGGAGACAGATTCTAGTGGTCTGTAAAGCTTAAAACTGTATCAAAATTAAACAAACGTTCGATATAAAATAAATTAAGTCTTTTACAAACAAGAAATAAAATTTGCAGACATATTAAAAGAAAACATAAGGCAAATATGCTATGCTAATGTCATTTTTAGACAAGGAGGATAGCCACATGCCTACATTACATCATACTTTTGAATTAACAAATGAAGAAATAAATAAACTAAAAGACATTACACACAAAGGAGCAAATGAATCTGCTAGAACAATAATGCATGCCCATATTCTTCTACTGTCAAACGATAGCGACCTTAATGATAAAAAAATGACAAATAAAGAAATAGCGAAATTATTTGATATTTCACAAACTACAGTTAATCAGGTACGTAAAACTTATGCAACACAAGGATTAGATGCAGCTCTACAAAGGAAAACACGTATAACACCACCACAAGCATCAAAGATAACAGGAGATTTTGAAGCACATGTGATTGCTATGTTAGTTGGACCAGCACCAAAAGGTAGAGCACGTTGGACAGTAAGACTTCTGACAGAAAAGGCTATTGAAAGAAAGTATATAGTGACAATATCTCATACAGCAGTTGCTGATATGCTGAATACAAATGAAGTTAAGCCTCATCTAAGCGCATATTGGTGTACACCCAAGGAACAAGATGCAGAATTTGTGTTTAACATGGAAGATATTCTCAATGTATACAGTATGCCATATGATCCAGATGTTCCAGTAATCTGCATGGATGAGAAACCACAACAGCTCCTTGATGAACTCTTTGCCAGAATTAATGAAAAGCCAGCTATATTTGGAGCTGATGATGAAATAATAAAACATGGCAAACCAAGACGGATTGATAGCGAATATGTTAGATGTGGAACATCATGTATATTCATGTTCACAGAACCCCTTGGTGGCTGGAGACATGTAGTTGCTCGTAAATCGAGAAAAAAAGAAGACTTTGCTATACTTATGCGAGAGTTACGGGAAGTTTATTTTCCAAAACCTAAAAAAATCATCATTGTTTCAGATAACTTAAATACACATAGTAAAGCTACATTCTATGAAGCATTTTCGCCAAAAATAGCCTTTGAACTAGCTAACATCTTTGAGTTTCATCACACACCTATACATGGGAGTTGGCTTAACATTGCTGAGTCTGAACTTGCCTGTTTAACTACCCAATGCCTTGGCGATTTAAGGATAAACCGTATTGAAGAACTAAATGAAATGCTTGGAGCGTGGGAATCTGATAGGAATTCCCGACAAAAAGGAGTTAACTGGCAATTTACAATAGATGATGCCAGAATTAAGTTGAAACGCCTTTATCCAACGCCAATATTTAACGAATAGTCTAATATTGAGAAAATATCTATTGAATACTTCATAAACAAGGTAATCAAAACGTTTCTACTCAACATAAGTTAATTATTAATTTTATGTTGAGTATAACTTTAAATTTTTCAAACCAGTATTCACCAAACATACGTTTATTTTTGATACAGTTTTAAGCTTTACAAAAATACGAACTTATATTCCGCAAACATATGTTCATTTTAATACAGGTTTAGACTTTACATTCTACTAGGGGTTATTTTACTCAGTATAATTACAATCTATAATAGTGCGTTTTAAAAGCAATAAATTTCCAAATAGCTGATTTAAGCCATTTTCAAGCAATAACTAAAAAATCATGAAATAAAAAGCATAAATTTAAAGATAAAAAAAGCATTAATACAAAAACCTGTTATAATTAGATTAGAAACATCAACATAAAGGAGTTGTAAAAATGTTTTGTGATTTAATTATAAAAGGAATCCCTGAAATAAGCAATTTTTTTAAAAAATTAAATATAAATTTTTCTAAAAAAATGCTAAAAATTATTGCAAAAAAAATGCATCCTTTGTATAATTTTTATGCTAAAAAAATGAGGATGCGATAAAAATTAAAAATCGACTAAAGCAACTCTTCACTTATATAAATAACAGTACTTACGCAACGAAAATAAAATTAAGAAAGCATAAGCTTTCTAACCATTTGATTTAGTCTTAATGGTTGTTGCTACTTAGTTTGTAAGAATTTCTTATGCTAAGGAAAATACCATTTTGCATCAATAGTAATTAAATTTATAACAATTTGATTTTATTTAGCTAAATAATGGTTAACTTTTATTAATAATTTAGTGAAAATTAGTGTCCTTTATTGTCATAATCGTTGTAGCAACAAGGTCTCAATGAAGCACAATTGGAAGAGGAAAGAAAAATAGCAGCAAAAAAAGCAGCAAAAAAAGCAACAAAAATAGCAACAAAAATAGAAAGAGAAAAGTGGCTAGGAGTTGTTTCAGAAAAAGATGCACTACTTTCGAAGAAAGAAGCAGTGCTTTCTAAGAAAGAAGCAGAACTTTCAGAGAAAGATGCACTAATCGCAGAACTTAAGAAACGCCTTGGAGAAAATTGAATTGTAAACATATTAGATAAAAAGAAAGCAGTGATTTTTATGAAAATAGCTATCGGATCTGATAATGCAGGATTCTTAATGAAGAATGATATTAAAAAATACGTAGAAGGATTAGGTCACGAAGTTTATGATTTTGGGACTTTTAGCGAAGAGAGCACAGATTACCCTATTTACGGCTTTAAAGTAGCAAAAGCTGTAGCAAATAAGGAGTATGAACGAGGAATACTGATCTGCGGTACTGGTGTTGGAATGTGCATTACTGCAAACAAAGTTAAAGGTATAAGGGCCGTCGTATGCAGTGAACCATATTCGGCAAAACTTGCTAAAGAACACAACGATTCAAATATTCTAACATTTGGAGCAAGAGTAGTTGGGGTAGAGCTTGCTAAGATGATCACCTTTGAATGGCTCAATGCTGAATTTCAAGGTGGAAGGCACGCAAGAAGAGTTGATCAAATAAAAAGCATTGAAAACAGAGAGAAACCCCACTAAATACATAATTAATGGGGTTTCTATAAGATCTCATTAAAGCAGCGATCTATTATTTTATTTATAATGTCTTCATTAATATCTATATCATTCCATATTTCCTCAGCACAAATAGCTTGAGATATTAGCATATAAAACCCATTTAAGCAAATAAGTCCTAAACTACCCGCAATCTTTAAAAATTTTGTCTCAAAAGGATTGTAAATTAAGTCGATAGCATATTTAAATTCACTTATTACATCTTCACTCACTGGTGATTCTGATATATTTGGATACATTCCACATGGCGTACAATTAACTATTATATCCATGTTTTTAAAATTATTTAATTCTTCATAAGATATGATCTTTTCTCCTTTTTTTCCCCTAGAAGCGAAATATATCTCATTTTCATTATGTTTACTAAAGAATTCATAAACTGGCTTTGATACTCCTCCAGTTCCAAGTATTAATACCTTAACGTTATTATAGGGTATCTGATATCTTTCTATGCTGCTTAAAAATCCATAATAATCTGTATTAAAACCAATTAAAGAATCGTCTTTAAATAAAACGGTGTTACATGCTCCTATGGTTTGAACCAGTTCGTTTACCCCATTTAAATAATTCATTATTTCTACTTTATATGGTATTGTCACATTGATGCCTTTAAATCCTTCTATAACACAATCTTTTAGTAGATTCTCAATTTCATGGCTTTCAATGTCAAATATTGAATATTCTCCCTCAATATTTAGCTCTTCAAATATAATTTTATGTATTTTAGGAGACAAGCTATGGTTAATATTCTTTCCAATGAGTCCTAATTTCATAAACTCTTCTCTCCTCTTTTTAGTCAATTAATCAACATTTCTTTCAGATATCTTACCACCCAACTTTTGAAAATCCTTAAAGAATTGAGGATAATTATTATGTACATATTCTGCTCGATTTATGATGATATCATTTTTGCATCTTATTGAAGCAACGGCGAGGCTCATAGCGATCCTGTAATCCTCCCAGGAATCAACTTCACCACCCTCTAAATATGGTTTCCCTACTATTTTTAAATAGTCTTCACCTTCGTAAATATCAGCTCCTATTTTTGAAAGCTCCGTTGTAATAGCTTTTAGCCTGTCGCACTCTTTATATCTAAGCCTAGAAGCATTTGTTAAGAGAGTAGTTCCTTCTGCAAATGAGCCTAAAACTGCAATTAAAGGAGCTAAATCTATGCATTCACTTACATCCAAAGTTATCCCTTTTAATTCTGACTGAAATGTCTTTATGCTATCCCTTATTTCTATTTTTCCATTCATCTCTTTAATTATGTCTAATATTTTAATATCCGGTTGCATGCTATCAGGGTTTAACAAGATGCATTTTACTTCTTCTCCAAGAAGCCCTCCACACAGATAAAATGATCCGTAAGAAGCATCACCTTCCAGGACATATTCTGTAGATTTATATTCTTGGTTACCTTTTATATAAAATTTTTTTTCTCCTTCTCGCTTAATCTTTACTCCAAAGCAGTTCAAAACATCTATAGTTAGATCTATGTACCCAATAGATTCTGATTTATCAACTACTTCCAGGACTGAATCACCATTTAAAAGAGGAAGAGCATATAAAAATCCAGAGATTACCTGTGAACTTACATCACCCTTAAATTTATATTCTCCTTTTTTTAATTGTCCCTTTAGTTTTATTTCATCATTTCCCTCAGTATATTCCCATTCAATAGCGCAATTTCGAAACATCTCAAAATATGGTTCAAGGGCTCTTTTAAGCACTGAACTCTTTGCCCTAATTGTCATTTCTTTGCAATTTAATAAAAGCATCGGAAAAAGAAGCCTTAAGCTGGTTATACTATCACCAAAATCAACTGTACAATTATTTGTAGTTGTCTTTGTGCTAAAGCCTTTGACTTTTAATGTATTTTCAAAGACTTCTATTTTTGCACCTAAAACCTTTAACGCAGCACAGGTAGTTTCAACATCTTTTGATATATTTGTATTAAATATCGTACTTACATCCTTTGAAAGAGCAGAAGCAATAATAGTCCTATGGCAAAAGCTTTTTGATGAAGGCAATGTAATTTCACCTTTCAATTTACTTGGTGTAATCTTTATAACCTTCAAGTGATACACCTCCATTTATTTTTTAATTATAACATATAACAATTTTAAGAGTTTAAATTTAAAATAACAAAAAAATATGCTATAATTATTTTAATTTTAGTAAATTTTTATTATAAACATTTTGATTTATCAAATATTTTTGTATAAATAAATTTTAATTTGAAATTATATAAATATGGGATTATGCAATCATGCATTTTTCTTTACATTATAGTTCATGTATAAATATGTGTCAATAAGTTGACAAACTAGTTTTATGATCAAAAATTAATAAAATTAAATTTATATATTTTAATTTTGTAAATATAAGTATATATTTAAGAAATAATATTATTTTATGTTAGAGGAGATAAGTCATGGGTCAAATTGTAAGAATTTTAACAAAAGATGAAAAATATGTACCACTTAACGATATAAGAAATTATTTATATTTAAAAAATTTAAAATGCTCTCTTAAGCTTGAATTTGGTACAGAAGCTCAGTGGAAGGAAGTATCCGTTCAATGCGATGGAACAGAAATATTTTTTATTGAAAGAGATAATAAAAAAGACGATCCTATTGCAAAAAAGGAATTAAAGGATTTTAAAAAAATTTTAAAGAAAGCTGCTCCTACTTCATCTGCTGAATGGCTTCAAGATTATCTTGATGAAATAAATGTAATTTATGCAATTGAAATATTTCCGGAAATTTCTCAATTTTCTGGTTTTGAAGTGCTTTCAGCCATTCAAAGTTTCATATTTAAACAATTGTCTTCAGCTATCATTCAATCAAACAATGAAGGCTTTACAAATGAAGATGGATTCCATATTTTATGGCAATTCTCTTCTAAAAAAATACACGGAAAATGCTATAGTGCTGTTTTAGATAGAGGAGGAACATGGGTACCATTCATAATGGATTTAAATAATGAAGATCAAGTGCTTGATTTTCAAGATGGTCTAATCCCTAACGATGCAGTGTTACTAAACTAGAATTTAATTTATAGTTCGAGGTACATTTATGGTTAGATCCTTTGGCAAAAAAATTAATTCGTACACATTTAAAAAAAATGTATCTTTAATTTCAATAATTGGCATAGGCTCAATTTTAGCTTTTATTATTATTTATGGTATAGATGTATTTAATAAAGCCAAAAATAAAATTGATATTATTCCGCTCATCATAATTTTGCTGGTGTCAAGTATTGTTTTTGTATTTATCATCCTTTTTCATTTAATAAATTTAACAAGAAGTTTTATCGTATTTGAAAGAGGATTTGTCTATAAAACCCTTGGAATTAATTTTCGATATCCAATAGAAGATATAAAGAGCATTTACTACGATACTTTTAAATACTATAATTTATCCAACAAGTACTTGGTTACTGTTGGAGAAAAAAACATGGACATATCCCTTAAGATCCTTTTAAATAACGGCAAAAAAATCCTCCTAAAAAGTGGATTGATAAAAAATTTTGCACAGCTAAATGAAGATATAAATGATGTGTTTACTATGCAGAATTTGGAAAAATTGAACGATTCTCTGTTAAAAGATGGCAGCGTGAAATTTGGCGAAATAAGCATTTCTGGTGACCGCTATATATTCAAAGATAAAGACATTAAATTTTCAGACATAGATGAGCTTTACATAAAGGACAGCATCTTACACATATTATTAAAGGATAATTTAATCATTAAAATGAGCATTAAAAAAATCCCAGATTTATTCTTAATGATCGAACTATCCAGGAAATTGTTACTTAGATGAAGATACATACCTGGTTTAATTCGGTGCATTTCATTTAGTTGACACTCTAAATTTTATGATCTCAATACTCTTTAAAACCGCCACCTCTATTGGTATTGGTGGCGGATAAAATTAATTATTTGATCTATTGCGTTATCTATGGAATATATCTTTAAATCGTAATCATACTTCTTAATGCTCTTTTCATATAGCGGATCATAGTATTTTATATTTATCAGTTCAATAAATTCATCGTAGTTTTTAGTGCTTAATAAATCTAACAATCTAGTCGTTAATTTAATGCCTAAATTCTTGCTTGATTTTATGATTGATTCTTTAATCTCTTCATCTACATTCTCAAAGTTTAAATATTCTTCCTTTAGGATTTTTATTCTTTCCATCATAGGTAACTCAATGAGTATATGGAAACCTTCCTCCATTGAATTTTCTACTGAATCTGGAATAAAAGAATTGCCAACCCTTTTGCTCTCTGCTTCAACGAACACTAAATTGCTCATCCTATTTTTTAAGCTTTCATATATATAGGATTCAAAATATTTTTGAGAATTGCATTTGCCAAGACCAATGGAGCCAAGTGCAGATCCACGATGGTTTGCTGCCTCTTCAAAATCTAACGTATCGAAACCTGATTCCTTTAATCTTTTAAGCAATATCGTCTTTCCAACACCAGTTTTACCATGTAGCATTACATATTTGATATTTTCATTGACCTTTGGAATAGAAGCGATTATAAAATTCCTATAGGCTTTAAATCCGCCTTTTAGTTTAAACACTCTATAACCAAGTGAATCTATCATGGAAGCAAGGCATGAACTTCTCATGCCGCCCCTAGCGCAATATAAGATGATATTTTTATCTTTTTCATATAAGGAAACAAAGCTTTTAAAAAGATCAAAAATCTTATTCGATCCATATTTCACAGCTAAAAGCTTTGCTTCTTCAGTATTTTTTGTATATATTGTGCCAACCTCTTCTCTCTCCTCATCTGTTAAAATCGGTAAATTAATTGCACCTGTTATATGAGCTTCGTTGTATTCTTTTGGGCTTCTGACATCTATTAAAATATCGCTGTCTGATAAATCTTCGCATATTTTTTCTTTAAACATAAAGCGGAACAGTTGCCCTTTTAAGCCAATCCAAGTCTCTACCCTCAAGCAATGGACTTAAAAGCTCATAGGTCTTCTTATGATATTCGTTTAACCAATTTATCTCATCTGAATTAAGATATTTTTTATCGATGGATTTTAGATCAAATGGACAATATGTCAAAGTTTCAAATTCCATAAACGTATCTCCATATTCATTTTTGCCTATTAAAACTGCTAATAAATCGCTTTCGTGTCTAATTCCATATTTGCCTTCCTTATAGATACCAGGTTCGTTTGTTGTAACCATTCCAGGTTCTATATAGACTTTAGGATCTGCTCTTAAGGAAAAGCTTTGAGGTCCTTCGTGTACATTTAACATAAACCCTAAGCCATGACCTGTACCATGTTTATAATCTAAACCATAATTCCATAAAACCGATCTTGCCATCATATCAAAAGATATACCATTTGTACCTTTTAAAAATTTTGTGCGTGAAAGATTTATCAACGCTTTAAGCGCATAAGTAAAGTCTCTCTTCATTTCATCTGAAATTTTGCCTAATGAAATGGTCCTCGTTATATCTATAGTTCCACCGTAATATTGACCTCCTGAATCGATCAATAAAAATCCCTCAGGTTTTAATACGCTGTATTTTTCACTTGTTGCCTGATAATGAGCAGAAGCTGCATTCTCCATATATCCGGCTATTGTCTCATAGCTTAGCTCTATAAAACCTTCCTGCTCTTTTCTAAACTTTAAGAGAAGATCTGAGACATCAAGTTCAGTTATAGTATCTTTTTCTATGTGGTCTTCAAGATATGAGAAAAATTTAACAAAAGCTACACAATCTTTAATCTCTGCTTCTCTAATATTTTTAATCTCAACTTCATTTTTAATGGACTTCATATCTGTAGTAATATTTCTTAGCATGATCTTTTTTACATTTTTATCAATAGAATTAACTAATTTACAATTAGTCTTTGATTTATCAAATAAAATCGATCCTTCTTTGATGCTCTCAATAAAATCGTAGATATCTCCATATTTTTTTAATTTTACTCCTGATTTTTTAAGCTCTAAAGAAATTTCATCAGAGATCTTATCGCCATCTACAAAAAAGAAAACATCATCTCTATCTATTAATAGAAAGCTTACAACAATTGGGTTATGTGGGATATCGTTCCCTCTTATATTTAAAAGCCAAGCGATATCATCTAAAGAAGATATAACATAATGGGATGCATTAAGTTCTTCCATTTTACACCTTACATCTTTGAGCTTTTCTTCTCGAGTTTTGCCACAATATTTTAAATCCAGTGAAAATGCACTGCCTTTAAATACATCTGGTCTATCATGCCAAACTTCTCCTACAAGATCAAAATCGATTTTAGTTTTTACATCTTTGCCTTTAAATTGCTCATTTATCCTTTCAAAATCGTTTAAGCTAAAGCATCTTCCATCAAAACCAACTGTATCACCATCTTTAACATTTTGCTTTAAATAATCTAAATGATTTATAACTCCTTCAAGTCCCACTTTATATAATTTTATGCTGGAACCTTTAATTTGCTCTTCAGCTTGAATGTGATACCTACCATCTGTAAAAAGGCATGCTTCATCTTTTGAAACTATTATAACTCCGGCGGATCCAGTAAAACCAGTCAAAAATGACCTCTCTTTAAAATGTGGATCAACGTGTTCGCTGTTATGATAATCACTATCTATTGCTATATAGTAATCAATATTCCTTTCTATCATTTTATTCCTTAACAGGTTAATTCGTTCATCAATCATATAAAAAAATCTCCTCTCTTTAAATAGAAGCTAATCGTCGAATCCTATGCTTAAAAATGCCTCGTCTCCTTTTTTGAAGATCTTATTTAAATCTATATCCAACCCTTCGAATGTAGTGGATTTTATTTTCGTTTCATCTTCGGTTAACTCATCTTTATCGAATAAAGTGACCATAGTCCTAAAAATATATACGCCATTATCTAATATATATTGTTCAATGGATTTAAATTTTGGCTCAATTAACCAATACTCTTTTACACCATATTCCGCATATGATCTATATTTTATGCCTCTATCCCTTGCTCTAGTATCTCTAGAAGCAACTTCCACTATCAATTCTGGTTCCCCTTTATATCCGTTTTTAAAAAACTTTGATTCATCACATATTATAGATATATCAGGTTCTACATAATTTTTTTTATTCTTAGGATCTAAATAAATATCCAATCCTTCTGTATACACTATGCATTTTTCATCACCAATTTTGATAAAATATTTAATAAACTCATCTCTTAACCTTCTTATGATCATTTCGTGTAAAGAAGTGCCACCAGACATATAATAGATTTTACCATCGATGATCTCCTTAATCACTTTTGTGTGATCATCATATATGGGTTCGTCATAATTTCTAACTTCAAGCATTTTATACCCCCCTTGTATGAAAAGTGTAGCATAAGACATCACATAAATCAATTATCAATTATTTATGCTGTAATTGGGATAAAGAAAACCTCCAAATAAATGTCTTAAGCTCTATTTTATTGAACAAAAGTATCATAAATATTATTAATACCGAATATAGATAAATAGTAGAATTTATATTTTAAAGGAGATTATAATATGTCTTATGATGAAAAGATTACCTTAGAAGAATATGATTTAAATCTTTTAAATGAGTTAAAACAAGATGGAATAATAAATAATAGAGATGAGATTAGAAAGAATTTGATTTCTTTTGATAAGCTGCAGTTTTCAAAAACAGTAGACCAGATCGATTTATATGATTTAGAAGAAATGGATACTACAATTAATTTCTTTTCTTTCCCTGACAACGAAGAATTCTTGGACCTCGTCTCTTCAATAGAAATTTTTGGGGTAGTAACTCCACTCGTTGTGACTAAACGAGAATCAGATGAAAAATACACTGTTGTATGTGGAAGAAATAGACTTTTAGCTTTAAGGAGCCTCTATGCCAACAGCAAAGATGATAGATTCCGAAGCGTACCTTGCATTCTGTTAGGCAAAACCGATCCTATGATGATCCAAGGCTTGATAATAGCCAGCAATTTAAAATATCGAAAGGTATCTTTAGAAGACCGAATAAAATCTATATTTATTTTAGATACTATTCTATCTAAAAATAAGGTGTATCGTAACGAATACAATGTCGCTGAGGTCATTGCGCAACAGACTGGTGTAACGAGGAATACCGTGAATAAT
>Ga0209629_10001248_pt1 | contig 15736 bp, 6 predicted proteins | sample TergutCu122P5_FD_187286 | JGI IMG/M metagenome (GOLD analysis project Ga0209629, IMG submission 187286) | Cubitermes ugandensis P5 segment gut microbial communities from Kakamega Forest, Kenya - Cu122 P5 (SPAdes) (version 2) | ecosystem: Host-associated > Arthropoda: Insects > Digestive system >...
TCCTCCTCCTTCTTCTTCTCCTTATTCTCCTCCTCCTCCTCCTCCTCCTGTGGCCATTTATATTCAGTGATTTGTGCAGCTGGTAATCAGTGTTAACTTGCAGTCATGTGAAGTTGGGCACACTTCAAAGCTGACATGTGTTAAACATGGAATGGGTAGCATCCTCACAAGTTCGACTGACGGCACAGTTCGCATATTGACGCCAACTCAGAAACCAGAAGCAATAACTGTAATCATGTCTCAGGCTGGGGAAGTTACAGGGGTGAGTATGTGTGGTTATTTTTATGTTCTGTACTTCTACATAATTCAGATGGAACAAGGTTGATTCTTGGGTTGCCTAACATTGTTGTTTCAAGAGCAGAGGTTATATAATGCCCAACAAAATGTGAAGATGATCATGAACAGTGGTATGAAATGATGTGCGATGAGTAGGGTCTCGTTTTGCGACGGTTCGTTCTATGACTATTCACTCTTAGGACCCTCGTCGAGTTGGACTGAGCACTCCCGACTTGTGGTGCATCACTGTCGCAACTCAAGCGTCCTTTCTCTACTTAGTGCGCTTCTAGCTCTTTTCTGGTGTGCGTGTGTTTCTTCTTTTTCTATTTTAGTGCAGTTCTTTTAAATTTATTGTGATTTTTCCACCCATGACGTCCATCAAAAAACACAGAAAAGAAGAAAGAATCAAAACAGTTGATGTTACATTCTTTCTTGATGTCTTCTGAACCACGGCCTGGGCCTTCTTCAACAAAATAAAAAGTGATTTGATTAATATTTTTTTCAATTATCTGTGTAATTTTCTATATACCTAATTCATTAAATTAAAATTGCATGTCATAATGTAAAGAAATATTGTAAATTATAAAATTATTTGACTAATTTGTTGGGTCCATGAAACTATCTCAATTTAAATCATTCAAATAGTTCTCGTTTTATGACGATTCAATTTACAACCAAATATTCGAGAACGTAACCCAGTCATAAAACGAGAACCTACTGTATTTAGACGTAAGAGAGATGAAGTAAGTGGAAAATTTATGGTGTTGTATAATGGTGAAACTAATTACAGTAAAACCTGCCTAAAACGGAACGCGATCGTTCCGGCATTTTTTTTCCATTTTCACAGGTTTCCGTTTTACAAAGGTTTGTGTTTTAATTAAACAAAGTACAAAAAATATGATTGCTTAGGATTACAATGAAGGAATAATTTAAAATACAAGTCTGTAAATAAAAAAATACGTTCATATGTATTGTTTTACTGTATTTTCAACTTACGTATAATAATTGCAGTTTCTTTCCTAGTTTCTCTGTTAATGATTCCTAGAACTTCGGTGCAAGTACAGTCGTGTTCAAAATTAATGCCTGCTATGTACTGTATTACGCATAAAATAATCCGTCTTAGTCAGGTTATTTGCGCAAACGGTTCCCGAAAATTATTCCGTTTCCGCGTTAGGTAGTTTTCTGGTTTAAAGTATTATTTTACATGGGAAATAACTCCGTTCCGAAATTTATTTTCCGTTTGTCCAGGTTTCCGGTATATAGGGGGTCCGTTTTAGGCAGGTTTTACTGTAGTAGGTTTTTTAACCATTGCATACATTTCTTTATTGGTTAATATCCTCCAATTTTCTTTTTCATTGTCATATACTGGGCCTAAAATTCTTCTATACACTTTCCTTTCAAAAATAAACTAGTACAAGGAAAATAAGGACTGGGTTAATGTAGTGGTTAAGGCACTGTGCTACAATTCGAAAGGTCCCAGGATCGATTCCCGGTGTCGCCGGGGATTTTTCCGTGGCATCAGAAAGTTCCATGTGCCCTGTGGTCGACTCAGCCTCTAAAAATGAGTACCGGGATACTCCTGGGTGTAAAGGCGGCTGGTGTGTAAGGCTGACAACCTACCACCTTCATGAGCCGATTGTCAAGAAATCTGGGGGGCCTTAACCTCCTGGAACCCTGTGGGCCTGTTCAGGCCTGTAATGGAACAGCTTTACCTTTTTACAAGGAATATAATAAAGTTGTCCATGTGCACAGTGCGGGGGCATGTAGGAAGATCAGAAGTGTAACAACACTCATTCTTAACTTCAAAACTAGATGGAGACGAATGGTCAAATTTACACTCCATCTGCCACATCCCCTGGCACCGATTAAATTTGAGTCTAGGTGTGCCATAGGGCCACTCTGGACATTTTGAAGGAGGAGAATCGTCTCTTTCCCTAGCCAGAAATCCAACCACAATCCCTCAGTTGTCCAACCCACAGCTCACTACTGTCTGCATTATCCTGGTGCTAGTATTTATTTGTATTTTTATTTATTTGCATTTATATAAATAAAACAAGAATTCTTGAATTTCTCATCATTCTATGCTTACATCTTTGATAAATGTCTACAATAAGACTGTTGCTTCAAACACTCTGTATTCAGTGTTTTCAAAGCTATTGATATGTCATTTTGCTAGTAGTGTGTCTTCTCAATTATGCAACAGTGTAACAAAGATTAAAATACACCATCTAAGGCACATGGTGTTATATCCATATTACTGATCTCATATAAAGTATTTACCCAACTTGTTTAAATTTGATTAGTGAATGATCTTAAGGGGTAAATGTGTACATGATTAGTGGGTCAAGATGATGCATTAATGGAAACAAAACATATTGGGTAAATGTTTTATATAGATGGCACACACACAGAAACCAGATTTCATCTTTCGCAGAAACGGACGAGTCAAATTTAATCGGCAGGGGCGTCAGTTCAGTTGACTGCTGGCAGCTGAGGTGTGCGCATCAGTGGTAGTAATGCTGGATACACCACATTCCGAGGTAGTGTGAGAGTACTGGCTACCCACTCCATATGCCAGTTTCCCCTTCACTTCCCCTCCCGTGTGTCACCGTGTGCCATCAGGTTTCAAACGCACTCTACATTATGTGCCTCAAATGGCGTATTTTAATCTTTGTTATCTAACAGGCATTCAATGCAACGGATTTAGTCCAAAATACAACAGTATGTTTACCTATTGCACACTCATAATAATATAATTATTAATTTATGATTAACATTTACTAGTAGCTTCTTCTGGCAATGAGGCCAACAGTTTATGGAGCATTTTAGCTCCGAAACAAACATGACACATGAGTACAACTACTCAAAGTAAAAACCTTAATTTACTACAGGAGAACCAAGCAGCCATGCACTAACATCGAGACGAAGGTTTCGTCGTAAGAAGAAATCGAGCGTTTCTGAATCAGAGTCTTCTCCTCCTAGTCCAAAATACTCCACTACATCTTGTTCAACAATGGGTGATCTAGAATCTTATCAACAGACAGCATCAGGGGCTGAATGTTCTGACAGTGGAGGAAGCTCTTTACCACCGAGTCCAAAGCCTGCAGTAATGTGGGCAGGGTCTAGAAGGAAGATCAGCGACTCTCTTTTGGTACCTTCACGTAGTCGGCCGATGTCTCGACTCAGGGCGCAGCACAGTTGCCCAGAAAGTACTTGTACTCATAACTGCAAAGTACAAGACGGACAGACACACACACATCCTCCACTCTTACATTCCTCAACAGTATACTATCCACCACTGGCCCACCAGTCGTCGGTCGCGGCTGCTCCGAGCACGGTCACGCCAGCACTGCCAGCAAACCACGCATCATGGCACAGCCACAGTGAGCAGCTGGAACTGCTAAACCAGAAACTTGTGGCAGCGGAGGAGGTAAATGTAATTCATTCATTCCATTGGCATGTGCAGAATGCAATGATTCCTGGCCGTTCTCAGGAGCTTCTTCCATTCCTCTCTGTTATGTACTTTTTCCTGCCACCCTTCTCCACCAATTATTCTTCCCTCCTCTCTCACCTCATCTTGCCATCTATTTCTTGGTCTACCTCTCAATCTTCTTGTTCCCAGATTCATATATAATATCCCTTTGGGAATTCTATCTTCTTCCATTCTCTGTACAAGCCCAAACCAATGTAATCTATTTATATGACTTTCACACACAATCTTGCAATGCATATTTATTCCAAAACAGTGTGCTACATATGGGTGTTAGACTGTACACACGCCTGCCCTTGAAGATAAAAAAACTTGATAATTTCAACCAATTTAGGAAAGAAGTGAAATCGACGTTGTTGAATAATTCATTTTATACACTTGAAGAGTTCTTACAGGCTAAACTAGTGTAGATACACCATTGGTAGTTATCTGTATTTATATATAAATTATTTTGCATTGTACATAACATTTCTATTATTGTTTTTGAGAAACATTGTATGGTGTAGATATTTTTAATGTTTGGTCTAAGTTATATTTTCGACATATCCGAAGTCACATGTATGGCTGGTTGGATTGAAATAAATAAATAAATAAATAAATAAACCTTATTGTCTCTGTTATAGTAGGTTTTTTAATGCTTGCATAAATTTCTTTAGGTATATGTAACGCTGTTCTTTTAAATAACATATAAAAATGTGGTGATGAAAATCACATTCCTTCTCACAGTAACACACATTATTAAATGTACAAAACATACAGTCCTGACATCTTTTGAGAGGCAGCAACTTTAAAGAATGCTATGGAAATATGTAGAAGGATTTCCATCTGATATTCTGAATACGTAACCAACAAATTTTATAAGTTTTTGGGCTTTTAGTGGCAGGTGTTGCTCATATGATGGTCCCCTGGGTTCCTAAAACTTGTAGGATAGTTCTGTTCTGACATATCAGGGGGACAAGCTGCATCCATCTATTGGGTGACTGAATTTGGATCACAGTGTAAGAATCAAGAAGACAGTTGTCTGGGAAACTGTACAAATGTTGCGAGATTTGAGGTTCTTGTGCCAACATTGCTGAAGACTGAAGCCCTCTGGGATGTAACACTGTGTCAACTGTTATGTATTGACCAACATTTCAAAGGATTGTAGTGCGTTCACTTTCCAGGTTAATTGGTTCTAGAAGAGTCATGCTTTAACAACTGACATGGCATAACTACCCAGTAGACTTTAATCTTTTCTGTAAATATTATCACCAATTAGAACCAACAATTTTCACATATGAAATATACATAAAAAATGTATGTAATCTTCCCTCCTACCCATTTCAGTGGCTGACTGCCACCTTCAGGGAGCAACGCCTGAAACATGTATGATTTAAAACCTAACAAAGCCATTTTACATATATATATATATATATATATATATATATATATACATACATACATACATACATATGTAGGTCATTTCAAAAGTTCTGCAAACTGCACTTGCGTAGCCAGTAGGATGATGCAGTCATTCTGATTTTCAAGACAGTTGTGAGCCACACTTCAGTAAAGAACACTGTGTGCGTATTCGCAGGCTACGTGGTTCCTATTCTGCAAAACGGAGCCTTGAAATGGAAGAAGAAACTGCCTGGAGTCAGATCTCGTGCAGTGACCAGCGTTCATACATTAAAATTGAAACTTTGCGAGGAAAAAACCCAACCGAAATTCATAATGTTTTACATGAGGTTTGCAGGGATAGTGTAGTGTTAGCAACAGACAGAGTGCCTCCAGGGTCCACTGTAACAGCGGCATACTACAGAAAGTTTCTGCAAGATGTTTTGCATCCAAAGATTCGCCAAGAAAGGTCTGCCATGTTCGCAGCTGGTGTCCTCATTTTGCACGATAACGCACAGCCTCATGCCTCAGGTACAGTATCGGAAATTTTGGAAAAGTATGGATGGTGAGTGCTTCCCAACCCGCTGTACAGTCCTGACATAAGCCCACCAGACTTTGACTTCTTCCCAAAATTGAAGAAACCACTCAGTGGGAAAGGCTTCAAAAGCATTGAGGAGATGTCTAATGAGGTGACCTGAGTAATCAGACGCATCAACAACGAAGGCGTCCTGACAGGAATACAATATTTGCCAAAACATTGGACCGCTGTGATAAAGCACAATGGAGATTACATTGAAGGCCTGTAAATGTATTTTGTAAAATAAATTCATTTTTAAAGAGAAAATGTACAGTGTGCAGAACTTTTGAAATGACCCACGTATAATTAAGATAAGTTGTCACACATGTAATCTATATATAGTGTAATCTACATATAACAAGCGGGGCGCGCGGTGGCGTAGTGGTTAAGGCACTACGCTACAAACCGGCAGGTCGCGAGTTCGATTCCCGATGGTGTCATTGGAATTTTTCAATGACACAATCATTCCGGTTACACTATGGCCCTGGGGTCAACTCAGCCTCTAACAGAAATGAGTACCAGGTGTATTTCCTGGGGGTAGAGGCAGCCGGTGCGTAAGGCTGACAACCTTACCACCATCCTGTGCCGTTGTCATGAAATCTGGGAACCTTAACTTCCTGGAACCCTCTGGGCCACTCTAGGCCTCTAACGGGACTGCTTTTTACATACAACACACAGGGATATGGTATGACATCTTACTTTTTACTGTTGTGTCATAACACTGTCACTGCTTATTATAATGTAGAATATGACAGCTGATTACATGTGTGACATCCTACCTTACTTATAGATATATGTATGTAAACTGGCCTTGATAGGTTTTAAGTCGTACGTGTTTTGGGTGTTTACTAATTAATTGGTTAGGTCGCTATGCCAGATTTGTAGACCACTTAGCTGTCACGAACGTTGACCAGGGTGCACCACTAGGAGGTGGATCTGCTTTGCACCCCGGACAGAATGTGAGAGACACTGGGAGGCCAGGACAAAAATGATGGAAAACTGACTTTGTTCCTTCTCTATTACTATCTTTGTGACTACTCCTTATTATTAGGACTTTTATATTTACTGTGAATGTTTTTTTTTTCTTTCTTTTCTTCTTTTTTATTTATGTTTTTTCCTCTTTTACTGGAGTACATACAGTGTAATTTTAATTTTCTACTTTTATTGATCACATAGGTCAATGATAAACAGTCAATGTACCTGCCATTAGAAATAAGAAAAAAAGTGTTTTAGGTGTTGCTCCCTGAGGATGGCAGATCGCACACGAACTTTGCTCACAAGATTCAATTACTAAAACAAGCCACAGCATTCATTTGAAAAAGAATTAAGTGACAAAGGAGATTTCAGGTGTCCACACACAGACATAATATTCAGGTTCATATATTCAATGGAAAAAGACAGAGCATTGAAGGTTAAAATTTGGGATCTAAATACAATTCCAAATGAAGATGACTGTTAATTCTTGTAAACAAAATACAGATCACCAAAATTTATACTGAGGTGAGTAGGTGTTTTTCATGGGTTTCAAGAAGTTTCGCTCCATTTGCATGAGGCTTTACGCTTGATCACTTTTTCTTTGTGGTAGGTTGCCTTTGACTTCTGCTGTACATTGTTGCTTCTCTTGGTCATCTATGAAATATTTTTTAGTTCTCACTCTGATCATTATGTATCAACATTTTGCTTGTTTTGAATATATTTCAGTTTATGTGATATTAAGCATTCATATTGAATGCAATAAAAGCTTCTTGGGCAGTCATGCTTGCAAATTTGGAGATTTATCAAACATTTTAGAGATGTTCTCTGTCATTAGGTGCCTCCCCAACCTTTCTTTTAGGGATGGGAACAGACCCAGTAAATGTGGCATACTTTTTTGAATACAAGCTGATGACCTAAGTCCAGAAACTGGGTAATCCTAGCTGCATATACTTAAAAACTGCAATATAAATTTTCTGACTTTAGGCAAAGCAACGTCTCATGAAGGAAAACCAGTTCCTGTTGCAGCAGTTAGAGGATGCTTACAGACAACTCCACTCATTGCGAGACCACGTGGGAGAAGTTCGTCAACAGACAGTGGCTTTTATTTTGCGTCAGATGGAGACATTGCACATCCAGAAGGACACTCATGTCTGACACACAAGTGAGTGGATTACTGTCATTCCATTCAAACTGTAAGTGTAAAAGTTGTATGCTCCAGTTGTATTCATGCACCTAATATACAAACAGGAACATACAATGCAAGTAGCTGAGACAGATACTCTACTGAAATTTTATCAAACTGTTTTTATTCGGTACATAAAACATAACACAGATCTTTCATTATCAGTTGTCCATGTAAATGTCTAAATGGATTTTGAAACTGGTTTGTAATGATTAAGAATGTTACTTATACTTTGCCCATTGTTACAGTTTGTTTCCTTCTCAGTCTGTATGCGTGAAAATAGAAACAGAACAAGCTTCTCAGATATAGTGGTTTTAATAGACCATTACAGTGGACAAAGTCTTGAGTAACATTTTTAATCAGTGTGTTACACCATCATCAAAACCTGTAACTTTACTGGCACAAAATTCTTTGCCGTATTACTAACCTTACTTCAATTTAAAATGAGGGAGAAATTCCTTTTAATGAATTTCCAATATCAGATGAATGAATACTTAAGACTTAAACTTGTCAGTGTTTATCACTCAGTTTGCAGTATTTATCTCTCTCCATGCATCTTGTGAGAAGGTTCCAAATGGTGGTGTAGACATAGAGTTAATGTTACAACTAACAGAATTCAATATTGTATGCATATTGTGGGCATGGTTGCACACAATGAATGCCTGCCATCTTAACTCTGGATGCTGGTATATGCACTTTGAAATGGGGGAATATATGTATAGATGGCGAGGGTAAATGCGTTGACAGACAAATTTAGGCTACTATAATTTAGGGTATTGTGCAGTGCAGTGCAGTGCAGTGCAATGTACGACATTTACTGGAATTGCTAAACTGTACTTAACTAGGTTAATACTCTTGTAAATAAAGCCAACTTGGTGCACAATTTTTCTTAGTATGTTTATTTCTTAGTATATTTATCAATCTCTACATGTTTCAGGCAGCTATGTGCCCTTCATCAGGAGATACAACTGTGTTTATGTGACACTTGGTACTTGTTATTCTGTGTGGATGACTGTCTGGTATGCAAGGTGGAATAAAACTGCACCCTGCATACCAGACACTCATCCATACAGAATAACAAGTACCAAGTGTCACATAAATACAGTTGTTTCTCCTGATGATGAGCACATAGTCACCCAAAACATGTAGAGATTGACAAATATACTAAGAAATAAACATACTAAGAAAAATTGTGCACCAAGTTGGCTTTATTTACAAGATTATACAGAGATGTACAGTCAACAAAACATAAACTTAGGTTAAAACTGTTACAGACTAGTAAAGAACCTGTTAAAATTCTGATGTGTGTCAGAAAGATACTACAGAACGTTCTAGAGGCATGGCTACATTATACCAAGATATGAAAGTTAACAAAATACCAGTTTTCACCAAATGTTACTGCTGTTGAGAGGAACATTTCTTGTTTGCAAAGGCGTCCATCTTTGCAAATACTCACTCAGTATAGCTTTACTGTTGTCATCTTCTACGTGTAACTAATAAGATACAGAAGGACAAAACAGTGAGCCCTACACTTTTACATACTCACATACAATAAGAATGTATGGGGAAAAGCTGTAGGTACACTACTGTAAAATTTTAAAGCTAACATTGTTTTGCTTAACTTCACTGAATAGGAATCCAAAGCTGCAGTAACAATCGACCATCACTTTTCCCTCTTTTTATGCCAGTAACAAAGGTGTAATTTGTGACTGTCAGTTACTGCTGGGTCCCACTGTTTACATGGTTTTAATATACAAGCTCTCCAGCTGATTGTGAAACCCACTCACAGAATCTACAAACCTGACTGCTAAATTCACATTAACAATCTGCATTATACTGACCTAATATAACATGCTGTGAGTTACAGGATGTGCTGTAAATGATTTACTTCAACTCCCAGGCATGCTGAACAGCTTGTGAACAAATTATTAGTAACTGTTTTTGCAGTTCTCGTTTAGGAATTGCTGACACTGTACACCTGAATTCTTTAAGTTCATCCTATATGTGTGGGTTAACCAGTAAGCTGTCCATTATTTGGCAGTCGCAGGACTGTTTACGTAATCTCATTTGTAATATAAGTTAACCGTGGATTGACTTTACCAATGTACACTGTTTCATGGACACAATTGTAAATCTGCACTGTCACAACAAAAATAGGGGCTTTTGCATAACTGTGAATTTGTATGGGTCAAACCAAGAAATTTTGCTGTAGGATAAACAGATGACTTTAATAGACTGGTTTCTTGGGATAACCATCTTAAAGGTTTTTGTGAGATGCTGTAGAATGCACTTGCATGTCATCTAATGTTTCTTCTGAAAGAACATGTAGTTACTGCCATCATTTCTACTTTAACAAGGGACCTACTGTTTCATATTTGTTCATATATCAATATAAAGTGAAACCCTGTTAAGATGTTTCTGGAAAAATTTAACACATAAGGCTTATTGAGCGGGAAAACACCTTAATCCTTTAAATACCAAGTTAAATCCCATCTGTCATCTGCTGGCATTATTAGGAGCTCACCCTATTCTCCATGTTAGCAGGATAAGGGTTAAATGATAAACCTCAAAATAATAATATTTTGTAATTCGGTACTGAAACTGACATTCCCTTACTATACTATTCCATATAAATTTCTTCTTCTTCTTCTTCTTGCTTGGCGCTACAACTCTGGTAGAGTCTTGGCCTTCTCAACAATTCCTTTCCATTTGAGGTGATCTCGGACTTGTTCTGTCCATTCTATGAGTTTCATCTTCTTCAGGTTGTTCCTGACATCGTATATCATATCCCTTCTTAACCTTTTTACTCGCATGGGTCATCGTCGTTTTATCCGCCTCCATATAAATTCCGCATTAATTAATTCATTTTAAACATCAGACAACACTTGAAGTCTTCAACTTCTTCAGTAATTTTGACATATTCTAGAAAAAAAGACAAGGATTTTTTTAAAACACAGTTGGTAGATGCAAAGCCTGTTCTTGCCACAACTGTTCTATAACTAATGATTCTGCCTTATTACATTTTGATATTTTCACCTTTTTCTGGCTCACCTGTTCAGCAAGAGACCAAGTACTGTGTCTTTGGTAAGCTGACACAGAAACAGAAAGTTATTAAGCAGTTGTTGTATTCTTCTTTTGGTTGATTCCCTGGCGTCTGGATTTTATGTCCCGACGTTTCGGAACACTCTGTTCCATCTTCATAGGTGGTGTAAGCAGGAAGAATAACCGGAACAATTGCTAGGGTATTTATGCAGGTAAAGGATTGGCTCAAAAATAGCGGAGCCAATCAGAAAGAGAGGGGACAGGGATGGGGCATGTCCGAGTAGATGAACAGTCTGTGGAGGGCGAAGACCCCCCAAGTGGGGGCCTGTAGTAAGTATGTGAGGGAGAAACAGCCCTATGTTGGAGCGAGGAGGGGGAGCCATGGGAGCACTCTCATCCCATGGCTCCCCTTCCTTGCTCCAACATGGGGCCTTTTCTACTTCATGCACTTACTAGAGGCCTCCACTTGGGGGGTCTTTGTCCTCCACTGCCTGTTCCTCTACTCGGACATGCCCCATCCCCTTCTCCCCTACTTCCAATTGGTTCAGGCTATTTTTGAGCCAAACCTTTACCTACATAAATACCCTAGCAAACTTGTCCTGGTTATTCTTACTGCTTACAATACCTATGAATATGGGAGACAATGTTCCGAAACGTCGGCACATGAAATTCAGATGCCAGGGAATCGCCCAAAATAATATTAAGCAGTTCTTTGGCATGGAAAATTTGAAGTCACAACCATTCTGTTCATAACATCAAGATTACCTTGAACTGGGTAGTTTTGATGTAATAGCGTCACTGATCACATGTTCAATAATTAATGGCTGTACAGGACAAACACAGTGCACGTGTAAGCAAGTTCAAATAAACACAAAAGGCAATTAAATTTGGCACGAATATTTCCGGTGATTGACCCAATGTTGTGACTGTAACACAGTTACACTTTACAGTTGCAATGCATTCCGTTTTAAACCCATGTTTATTTATACCATAGATTATTCAATATACGGCCATGATGCATCATGTTGCGTGATGTGCAAATGTGAAAATTAATGAACAACGCATTTGGAATGTTATGTCATTCCCCACCACAATTTTCCACGGATTAAAATTTGTGTTGTTGTACCTTTGAGCCATGCTTGAAACAGCCTGAGAGATTGAGCTTACGAACCAAGAATGTTACTTCAAAATTTTACGTTTGGAACAAATTGAATGAATGGGAAATTGTTTAAGAATGCAATGCAAAAATGTATTGGGGAGGGATCATCAAGTTCCTGTGCAGGAAATTCCTTTAAAGAGGGAAATGTATTAAAAAGGCAATGTTGTATGTTAATATGGGAAAATGTTGGTACTAAATTGTTCTGATGTCTTAGACTGGGAAACATCTTAAGCAGGGATGCCTTAAATGAGATTCACTGCATGTTGATTTGGAAGGAACAGAAGCACTGGGAAACTAATCTAAATTTTCTGAGACACTTTTTGTAGGAATTCTTCCTTATCTTGTTTTCTACAATTAAAAACAGTATATATTACACTGTACTATATACTCATGAATAGCAATTTATGTTAGAAACAAAAGGCCTGTCTGTTGCACTGTACTTATATTCACACACCATGAACAAAATTTGTCTGTCCTACCCAGATCTGTGTGACTGCATATACATAACGCAGTGTAAGTACAAACGCTGTGATAAAACCGCTGGGGATGTCTCATGCTGCACCTGATAAAATTGCTGTGTGCATGGGTCCCATCTGCAAAGAAAATCTCTGTACTAGCAGTATATTTTATTCAGGACACAGAAATATGTTATAAAACAAATTAGAATATACTTAGGATTACTACATTTCTGGACTATGTCCTTGGTCTGGTGTTCCTAACAGACCATTTCCGAAACTGTATCTGTTAACTTCCTCATGTGATAAGGTGGCATGGTAATTCTTTTATTCTTGTAAGTACAACCAACAAGATGCAACATTATACAATATTTTATATTTGAGTTTCTGTGCATCGTAAGTCTATAATATATAAAGAACCAACAAGATGCAACTTTGGACAGGATTGTTTTTTATTAACAACTGCAAGTACACTCTACATGTTTCGGACGCTTTCTGCGCCCATCATCAGGCGTACTAAAAACTGTAGTAGCAGCCACTGGTGCGTGTCATGGGTCAGGATGATGCATATCCAGTAAAGACGTTCAAGGTCCGACCGACCTTGAACATCTTTACTGGATATGCATCATCCTGACACGCACCAGTGGCTGCTACTTCAGTTTTTAGTACTCCTGATGATGGGCGCAGAAAGCGTCCGAAACATGTAGAGTGTACTTGCAGTTGTTAATAAAAAACAATACTGCCCGAAGTTGCATCTTGTTGGCTCTTTATATATTATAGTTATACAATATTCTTTATTATAGTCAATGCTCTACATGTTCCGGGTGGTTTCGTCACCCATTATTAGGAGCTCGAGAACTGTACACACAGCATCTGGCATGTGCCAGGCTTGCTGCTACCGCTAGCGGTAGCAGCAAGCAAGCCTGGCACACACCAGATGCTGTGTGTACAGTTCTCGAGTTCCTGATGATGGGTGGAGAAACCGCCCGAAACATGTACAGCGTTGACTACAATAAAGAATATTGTATAACATTGCATCTTGTTGGTTGTTGGTTGTACTTAAAAGAACACATTAACGATGCAAGGTCACATGAACATCAAAGAAAAAGAAAGTGGCATGGTAACTATTACTTGCATCCTGTTTTAAGAGCTCATCTCTGCCTCTGGACAAATTGAGATAAGCTCCTTCTGTTAGACCCAACAGTGAATTTTTTTTTTGTTTAGTATGAAAGCAGATGCAGTTTCCAAAAATGTATTCTATTTGGAATACTAGATAATTGACAAAGTCCACAAAACCTCAGTAATCAGAAGTGTAATATAGCGTAATTGGAATCAGTGAGAATTACATTAAATATAATATGACTGTGGTATAGCTCCAGAATATTCAGTCCATTTGTACTGTGTGTTAAATTAGTGTCATTCGTGTATAGTTTGAAGCAGCTGGAGTTTCAAATGTCATCAGGAGTATTTTTAAACCATTTCAGTTTATACGACATTCTGTGTATAATATTAACAAGTTTTACATCCTGAAAACAGAAATTATTTATGACTATGGTGTTATCATTCTTCACATTCTGTCCAGTCATGTAAGGACAAAATTGACATGTTTATAAATTCATATATATAGGTAAATGTGAATGAATACAGATGTGTATGAAGAACAGGAAGTTGCACAAACAGTCTGGACATCATTCAGTGGAAACTCCGAATATATTGTTGCAGTGCAATGTACATATTTCACTGCAAGAAAAAGAAGCTGGATATGTGTGTTCCTGATTTGGTGACATTCCGTCAACTGTTACTGCCCTTTCTATTTTACTGACAGACAATACATTTATATGAGATTTGAAGTTCTTGTTGTGGTGACTATGAAGATCTCTGCCTTCTGGACTATGACACTTTGTACTGTAGTCAGAATTTACTTGCTTTTGGAGGAACCTCCTGGTTTAACCCTCATAGTTGAACAGGTCTTCTACTCAGAAAATGGAAGAACCAGTTGCCGCCAAAACATCAGGATATTTCTACCAGAATACACGGTGTCACATGAAGAAACGCAGTAATCTTTATAATTTATTCAGTGTTTACTCTTCATCTCTTTATTTTTTGTGAATGATATTTGTGTATGCAAGGGCAGTATTAAAGACTAGTTTTCATTCCTGGAATATTTTATGAGACTCATAATGTAAAATACATGTTTATTTGCCTTCATATGGGCATCTGATACATTTTTTTAATTTTCCTAAAATTCCAATAGGGAATCCTCCCAGTATGTAGATTAACACACACACACACACACACACACACACACACACACACAGGACGTTTCAGGACAAAACTTTTCACACCCACAGCGCATCAGCCTCTGCCAAAATCAAGCTTAATATCACACTTACCAAGACTTGCATAGATGAATGTTAATAGTTTAAATGCAAGAATACTCTTATAATGAAAGCCAATGAGATGCACTGTTTCTCATATTTATTTGATAGAGTACTTTATCAAATGAATTTGAGAAACAGTGTATCTTGTCTTTCATGAGATGTGCTATTTCTCCAATTTATTTGATAAAGTACTTTATCAAATAAATCTGAGAAGCACTGTTTCTCATATTTATTTGATAGAGTACTTTATCAAATAAATTTGAGAAACAGTGTATCTTGTCTTTCATGAGATGTGCTATTTCTCAAATTTATTTGATAAAGTACTTTATCAAATAAATCTGAGAAACAGTGCATCTCATTGGCTTTCATGAGATGTGCTATTTCTCAAATTTATTTGATAAAGTACTTTATCAAATAAATCTGAGAAACAGTGCATCTCATTGGCTTTCATGAGATGTGCTATATCTCAAATTTATTTGATAAAGTACTTTATCAAATAAATCTCAGAAACAGTGCATCTCGTTGGCTTTCATGAGATGTGCTATTTCTCAAATTTATTTGATAAAGTACTTTATCAAATAAATCTGAGAAACAGTACATCTAATTGGCTTTCATGAGATGCACTATTTCTAAAATTTATTTGATAAAGTACTTTATCATGAGAAACAGTGCATCTCGTTGGCTTTCATTATAAAAATATATCATGATGCATGGTCCTCTGAATGTCAGATTTGCAAGAATACTGTAAAATGAGCAGATTTTGTTAATGACTTTTTACTATATTATCATAGGTTTTTTATTTTTTATTTCTTCTTCCCCCC
>Ga0209629_10001249_pt1 | contig 15734 bp, 4 predicted proteins | sample TergutCu122P5_FD_187286 | JGI IMG/M metagenome (GOLD analysis project Ga0209629, IMG submission 187286) | Cubitermes ugandensis P5 segment gut microbial communities from Kakamega Forest, Kenya - Cu122 P5 (SPAdes) (version 2) | ecosystem: Host-associated > Arthropoda: Insects > Digestive system >...
TGTCTTGGGACTGGGAGGCGTGGTGTTTGACTCCGCACAGCACCACAAGGGTCACCACGTACACCTGCTACACGTTTTGCTGCCACAACACCGGGATTGATCTTCGGGATTTTAAATTCAGTGTCTTTTTAAATAATTCAGTAACTTTAACGAGGTACAGACCTACGCCCTGATGATGATCTGTTAAGATCGAAACATGTCGGAGTACTTTTATGTATTTTTATGTATTTTAACATTGAAATCAGCATTCTATACTAATATATTGTTTAATGTGAAGTTAATGTGTTGGTGTTTGTCAATTAATGAATATTAGTCTTGTTTTAGTTAAAATCTACCGTACGAAATGACATGTTTTAATTAACTACATTTCTGAACTGAGCGACTTGTCAACATTTATTTGCACTCCGCCACACTTAGGAATGCAACAGAGAGTGAAAAGGTTTAAGTACGCTGTGTTAATGCATTTGTGTCAAGGGTGTTCCTCGGACTGAGTAGTTTTGCGTCTTACATTGTTTAACACAAGAATCGCCCAGGCGAAGATTATGGTACGAATGTTCCTGTTACAGCCTTCACTCAGACTCTTCAAGTTAATCTCACGAATTAGATTAGCTACATTTACGTTCACTAGAGCTCTTAGGCTGCACGAAAGTAACTGTCTTATAGATAAAGTAACTCATGGTTCTTTGAGGAAAGATGCTATGTTTTCAGTCGAAAACAACATATTCTTCATTCACAGACAACGGCTACATGTTTCGGATTAATTAGTTAATCCTTCATCAGGCCTTGTACGAGATAAACAGCGAGAATTAAGTAACGACATTCGAGTACATTCGTTGTGTTTGCTCTCTGGAATCCCGCGTGACAATTAATGCTACAAAAACAAATTTTAATAATAAAAATATACTACCAGGGTTAAAAACGTCGATGAAACCTAAATAAGAAGATATTAAAAGAGACGTAAAAACAAAAAATAAATAACATATGTTTATGTCCCCCTACCTTCTTTCCTTCAAGTGGTTCCTTCAGTGGAACTTTGCGAATGGAAATCTCCATTAATTTGTCTTTCTCGCATGCATATCACATACTTCTCCTTCCTAAGGTCTTCTTATCACTTTAACAATATTTGGTGAGGAGTGAAAATTTTGAGGAAAATTATAGTTCCTACTTATTGCTGCCCTCAGCAATTAACAACAGTCTATTTATCTGTTTATTTAACACTTCGATTGTCACATAATTGTACAATAATATATAAAAAAAATTCTGTTCAAGAAGGCGTCATTTATTTCTAAACACGCTACATTACGTGAGCAGCTGATATAGTGTAATGATACAAGCAAATCAAGAACCAATCTTTCGGCAGAGTTTTGCCACAACATCCGTAGTGCCAGTGTTCGCTGATCATCAAAATACTTTATTTCAGTTGTCGATAGAGCATCGGAAAATAGCTAAATGTTTGTCGTCGTGCAATATCTACCGCCAGTCGGTGACTGACGCACGTGCCCTCACAACATAACAACAAAATTGGCTGTAATCTTCGCCGCTAGCTTTAAAAATTCTTGTGCCATCAATGGCTGAGCAATTGGATGGGGCGACGAAGCTTGGCAGATTAGGCCGGATATTGCATTAGTACGTATCGTAATCATTGAGAGTTTTCCTACAATTTTATTGCGTGTCTATTAAATTCGTAAATTACGTGTATTTCAGAGGCGGATTTTGTATGAAATCAGTGAAGAGTGATGATTATTTGCATTTGTCTGTGATTCGTTCCTTAACATGAAAATGATTACGAAATAGTTTACTTTGTTTTTAAACTATTTATATCTTCATAGATTATTTATCGACACAATTAACAGCGCAGAAAATATAGCATGAAATACGTATATGGAATAGCTGTGAAAAAGAAATTCAAAAATAAGATTGAGGAAGGCGGCCTTATCCAAACTGTAGAAAATATCCTATCACGGTTCTCAAGTGTCGGAAGTAAATCTACGGTAGTCGTCAATTAGAAAGTAAAGTCACAATAGAAATTTGAGCCGGAAAATTCCCCAGGACCCCAGAGATGAAAATTTTTGCCGTTTCGGCAAAATTGCTCTGCGAGTTCACTTGGTGATTACGCGTTTTCTACTTATAACAACGAATAAGCTATCGATTAAACAGCCTATTTATTAATACCCTTATTAAGAATTTTAATTATTCTCTAGAACCCTGTTTAGTAAATAAAAAATGTCTTTATTTTTCCTGTCCCAGTACAGTTAGAATCTGGTGTTCTTGGCGAATTCGTCAAGAACACCAGATGCTACCTTAACACCATGAACGTCACGTCAATAAGGAAAGTACTTCGACGTCCTCAGAAGTTTATTCAACCTTAGTGAATTATTTTACCACAGATGTGACCTTTCGTATATAAGTACAGACTCATTATTTTATCCTTTGAATTTTATATATACATGTACTAATTGTGAACATAGTTGGGATCCCAACATGTAGCCAGTATTTATTGACTTGATTCGTAAGAAGGCCTGATGATGGTCACGTAAGGACCGAAACATGTAGCCTCACACACAATAACATATGATGTGTATGACGTAAGCTGTTTTATTATTTTAATTTTGAAAAATATTTGGGCCTCAGAAGGACAAAATAAAATACCCTTGTCAAATACCACACGGCAGGAAGAATTTACTATTCCCATATTACTGGAAGTAGGATTGGGATAAATCAGTAACTTTGAGACTGGCAAGACACGAAATAGACATGGATGATATTGTGTGTGTGTGTGTGTGTGATTGTGTATCCAAAATATTTATCATCAAAAGTCACAGGAAGGTACAGCTTGGTAACCCAAGTCGCAGGTAGGAAATAATATTAAAATTCAGCCTAATTCAACAGATTACATACAAAAGTGGCAGTAAAACAGGGCTTCATGAGGAAAGAAAATTTCCAGATTAGCTCAGTGAATATCTAGTGATGAGAGAAGACTGTAGCACGGGATTCGCTCACAGAAAGTGTAAATAAACATCTTAATATCTGAATATATCACAACCCTATTTACTTATTATATGTCAGTAACTCATTTCTTAAGGTTGAATGTAATTATAATGTAAATCATTACATCCTGCATGTTTCTGCATCGTACATCTCCCATATTCATGGTAAATTTCATCTCTATACACAAATTATGCTCTTCAAGGTCAAGAAAAATTTTTATACAATAAATGTAATAATCATTATAAATTATAAAAGTAGTGTGTAAATAAGAATTATACAAGTGGCGTGTACTTACAAATTATGCAAGAGGTGTGTACTTATACATTATACAATTGGTATACACTTACCAATTGTCCACAGAGTTCGATCTAGTGTTTTATTTATCAATTTTCAGATTGCTGTCGTTTCCTTAAGGTCGTCCAGTAGTTGCTTACGTCTTTTTCCACGTCTTTCTGTCCTTCCCATTCTTCTCTCAAAACTTCATTCGGTAACGTGTTTTAAAGGGCAGTTACTACGTAAGATGTGACAATTCCATTTAGGATTTTACTTGTTTACAGTATCTCGAATATTCCTGTTCTACTTGACTGTATGTAACACTTCTTCATTTCTCACATAATCGGTCCAAATAATCTTCTCCATTCTTTTCCAGTAACAGTTCAAACTTTCCAGGTATTATAAATATCATCCCAAGTTTTTATAGCCTATATAAAAGAAAGACTTATCTGAAATCCTTATACGATATTGCATAATTTTTTTGTAAGAGCTCCCTTTGGTTTGTGAATTGTTATTGAGAATAACCTTACTTAATACTAATGAAGTAGAACCTTACTTAAGCCCCACTCTGTTAGTTGTATTTTTTGTCATGCCGTTGTCTTGTGTCTACACTGAGATTTAACTAATTTCTTGATAATGAGATACACTGCTGAAAGTGGCACACTCAACTAGTCGAAACATGTAGACTGCATTTTTAATTGAAATTAAATTCAGATTTAATGGATTTTATATTTGAATATTTTATTATTTTTACACGCAAAAACACGTTTATCCAGATTTATTTCAAGTTAGTTTTAATGGTGCTTATTGAATTTTGTATACATAATCAGTAAATAAGTATGAGTGACGTAATGCGCGAGAGCTACAGCCCTGTTGCAGAATTTCGCAGAACAACTCAACGACATAGATGCGAAACACGTTACTTTGAAGGTATCTTTCGGCAGTAATTTTTAAGGACTTATATCTTCCTAGGAACTTTGAAAGATAAAATAATTTACTAAATCTGAAGTTTAATTGCCGATCCCAGTGGCCGCGTGGTCAAAGGCGTGGGTCTACGGCCGCTGAGATTGTGGGTTCGACTCCCACTGGGGGCATGGATGTTTGTCTGTTGCGAGTGTTGTGTGTTGTCAGATAGTGGTCTCTGCGACGGATTGATCACTCGTCCAGAGGAGTCCTACCGACTGTGGTGTGTCGTTGTGTGTGATCAAGAAACCACAAATATCCTCGTGAATGAGGAGGAGACCAAGGCCCACTAGGGGGCTATCGCGCTAAGAGAGAGAGAGAGAGGGAGAAAAGTTTAATTACCTGTGTATAAGTACTTGTGTAATTAACACAAATTAATCTTAACATATTTGGTAAGTATCAATCGCAGGAAATCTTTTTGTGGTAATGCGTGTTATTTCCTACATGTATGTTTCTTCGCAAAGACAATATTGACTTATGTTTATAATCTGCCTCAGTAATAAATGTCACAAATCTAGTTGTAATGGTTAATCAGTTACGGTTGTGAAACTGAAAGCTAAGTATATGTTTTGCTTAACCTTCGTGCTCTTATTTCGCCATCTACGAAACATGACCTTAACAAGGACTGCAATGCTGAATATATTTCTAACCACCTCAAATATTAAGTGACAGTAGTGTTGCTCTTGTCCCACAATTTCCGTGATTCACGTTAGAAGCAAAGAAGTTAAAGAATTCACAGCTGTGGAGGTAAGGTAGCGTTCAATGGCATGATGTGCATAATAAGTATCATGAAAACCACCAATGGGCTCAAAAGTTATCAGAGGGACACACACAAACACGCCTGCATACAGACGTGATAACACTGCGTCTAATTTTCTTAAGAAGTAAAAACAGACTAAGAGGTCACAAAAAATTCTCATTACACCCTTATAAAGTATTCTGAGAAAATTAAAAAACACACTGTTATTTTATTCGAACAATTACAGCAGAAAACAAACTGAAGTGTAGAATCGGGGTTGATTCAAGGAAATCTTATAAATACAGAGAAAACCAATTAACTGCATGCACTGCTGAACATTCAGACGAGGTTGGGACCGGAAATTCGTTTTGGTGTTGACTTGATCCTCTCATGGCAGCCAGATCTGGAGCCATGCAACGTGTCTCGGTGACAGAGCTCCACAGCACAGAAGACGCCTACCTTCTCGTCCGGGTTCCAGTCTTTCCCACACTTCCCCCTCCTTCCATAAATTAGACTCGGACGGATTCTCTGTTCATTTTCGGACTAATTTTATTGGTCGATAGAACCTTGTTAAGAGATAAATGTGAGCGTTTGGGAGTGCTTGATTGCGTGCGCGTGTGTGACACTCAATACGAACAATGTGCGGCAGAATGCTGCTCCGTAATGTAATACCTTAACGTCGAGTGTAAGAAGATATCGACGCTGCGAAATTAGGCCTGCTGTGAAGTCGCTCAGTGTAGGATAGTGCATATCTAAATATATGACTTTCGCGAGAATCCTAATTTTCGCAGGTGTAATTATTTGTAAAGTTGTGGAATAATAATAATAATAATAATAATAACAATAACAACAACAATAATAATTGATTAAGTAATAATAGTAAAAAGTAAAGTAAAGGTGTCCCGCGACAGGCCGAGGTGGCCCTAGGTGTTCCGGGTTGATTAAGGCCCCCGATTATCTTGACTTTCGGCACTACAAGGGTGGTAGGTCGTCAGCCGTACGCATCGGCCGCCATTACCCCAGGGGAAATCCCTGGTACTCATTTTCAGGGGCTGAGTCGACCCCAGGGCACATGGTTTTGTCGGGAGAAACCACGGAAAAAATCCCCCAGTGACACCACCGGGAATCGATCCCGGCACCTCCCGACTAGTAGCGCAGTGCCTTAACCACTACGCTACCCCAAGTTCCATGTAATAATAACAATAAGTACAAAACCTTTATCATGGGAAATAACATAACATGCACTGTACATTGTAACAACTGAATAGCTGCAATAATATATACAGTAGAAATAAGGTTTGTTTCAAGTACGTAATTATCATGAGATTGCCGTAAATAAAGTTAATGATAATTAGAATTTATTACAGTGACAAGAGCGCTTAGTTATAAGCATTACAGTTTCTATGACTCTAGTAAATTTCTCTCCGGAATTCTTCTCGTATGCTCAGGCATTAAAAGCTTTCTCGGGAGGGAGCATTTTCTAGTTTCTCAAGGGCTGTGAAAATATTTTCAAAATCTGTTCTGTATAAATCATAGTTGTCAGAGTTCACTAATTACAGACACAAACTAAGTGCACAAGATCAATAGAAACCTGTAATAAAATAAAATCCTGCCCCTTACATTTCTTTCTTTATACATGTCATCTGAGTTTCCGGAAAGGAAACCACGAAATTAAACAAAATTTACAGCATCACGAAACGTACAGTAATGCTTGGATTCCTACTGCCGTTTTCGCAGCTTTTGGATGTTGAGATGTCATTTCTTGTACACATGGAATGTGTTTTCTACACTTGGAAAAACTATCGTCCATTGTGTCTTCTGAGAAGAGTGTGAAGTGCAAAGAGACGATTCCTAAAACGGAGAGAGATTGAAGCATGACTTCACACGAAGGGGGATGGAATCTTCCCAAAATTCAGGGTCTGAAATAAAATTTCGACATGTAGTTCCTACATTTCACGGAGTTTTAGATCCTTCAGCCACACTCTACAAATTCCACAAGTAAAAGATTTTCTGAAACAGTACACTATACACTGGAAAGAACACTCTGGCAAGATAGGCTGTAACAGCTTTCCAGATATGCTGTTCAAACGTGAACCACAAGAGAAATATAGTTGAGGAACACCCTAGAGGTGAGAGAAGAATTCCATTTTTTAATATTTTTTAAGGTCTCAATAGACTGGAAACTATTAATGTTCGTCTACGAGGTTTCGAATATAAATTGCAGACAATAAAGATAAGTATATTTATGTCATGTGATAAGTTTTATTATAAAGAGCATTTAAAATAATTATAAAAATTTACATAAATTTCCTGCACAGTAGGCGCCACAAACTACGCTAAAGATCACATATAATTTAGCGCAAGTAATTTCCACTGAAATTTACTGAGTAATGCCAGAAACAATCACGCTGTACAAATAGGCAGGACCTTCCCTTCATGGCCACATTTTATACGTTTCGTGCAAACAACTTATAAGTTGCAAGTTTGATGGTAACTCAAATATGAAACGGGCAATACCCTTCCAAAGGGAGAGGACAGCAGGTGTCTGCTGATGTTCATATACTGAACACTGTTGCTTCTGCACGGCTCGGTGGCTTACCGTACAATAACATAGCTTCGGGAACCACGGGTCGCTAACTAGACCTAGCTCAGGGGCTGAGGAAGACCCGCAGGGTCACAGGGACGCACTGGACACCGCTTATATTTGTTTAACAACGCTATAATATCCCAGGCTAGACCCTGTATATTTTTGACTGGATGGATAGTTAGTATATGATAAATCAAATAGTAAGTGAAGGCTGTCAGGACTAATTTGAGGTATTTTCAGAGGTTTTATATGGAGATACATACAAAAATACTAAAACTCCGTATCAAGACAACTCCAGATCTCAAAAATGCAGACGAGTGTTACCAACTGTACCAAGAAGTTCGATGGAATCGGTACTAAACAAAGGGAGTGGAGGATAATACAATCAGACGTTCTGAGGAAAATGCACGCTGGGTAGCTTGAAGTGGAAGGATTTTACAGGAATAATAACGAACTTTCAGATGTATAAATGGTAATATCTTAAAAAATTCTGATTGCCTATCAAATTATCAATAATTTTCCGGCCAGAGAAAGAGCTAGTTTCGTTGGTTGGTTGTTTATGAACGTCTTTGTTCGGTATCAACCGACTAAACAAAGACGTCTGATATTTGAAAAGCAACTTCTTGTTTGTGCACGTAGGCAGCAGGTTGGTTTAGTGCGAAACTGACCTATGGTGAGACGATTCTTAGCCTATTCTACGTGTGAAACACTGTTCAATTGATGGTGGTGGAATAAAGTCATGAATAGCAAGCAAGATATACTTGGAGAGAGGCGGTCTTGGTCTACTTCAGCTCTAGTGGTACTAGACTGGAAAATCAAGAAAACTAAACACGTCCAAATCGATAATTATGTATTATGTCCACCGAATATGCTACACCAAGAGATTTCTTACTAACGGAAGGGTATTAGGAAGGAAGGCAAATGGTAGGAAGGTAGGTAGGCAGGAAGGTAGATCGGCTGAATTTTTAGTTAGCTGTTTTTTTTTTCATTTACTGGATGGTTGATGTGTTGATTCATTGATTGCCCGGATGAAGGATTGGATAGTCGATTGGTTACTTGGATGATTAATTGTTTGTTTTGTTATTTGGTCGGGTTTTTTTTTTGTTTGGTTTCTTCACTGAACGGACGTTTGCTTTGATTGATTGTATGATTGATTGACTGATTGTTTTTTGTTTGTTTGATTGGTTGGTAGGTTGACAGGTAGGAATTTCGGTCATTCAGCCAGCCAGTCAACAAGTCACTTATGCAGTCATTCGGTCAGTTAGTTAGGTCAGTTCATCTTCCTCTTCTTTTATTATTAATCCTATTATCTTATTTACAGAAATGTCTGCAACTAACGGACAGTCCGCTCTTCCGTAGTACCTTATCCCTTTGCTTGTATACTTCCGGCTAAATTCTGTAATTTAGTTTTCACCTGTAACCTGGTATTTATCATTTAAGAGGATTATTTACTGCTTTATGGAGCACGATAAGTAATGGCGTCATAATGTATTAATTGTAAATACAACAATTAATTTATACTTAATTAATTCCAAGTAACGATTATATTTTGCACGCAGATATGCAAGTTATAACCACAAGTTCAACACAGGGAGGTCAGGAACTGTAAATGATAATTTTGTATGATGTATTAAAATTTTATTCCTAAAATTTGATAAAACATAAATAAAAATAACTAAAATATAAATAATTTAGGGAAATTTCTGGAAATGGAAAAAATAAACTTACTTCTTTTAATAACAATTTTTTAAACTAGAACCAGTATAACAAATTTTGAAATAAAATTCTCTAACTCCTTTTTGTATTACATGTTAACACCTTTCATATTTGGACGGAAGACAGGGGATCTGACATGCTAGTCCGCCACTGCAGCGGCAAGATAATCACAACTGCGGAACGGAACCGTATTAAAACAAGAAGAAACAGTTTCAATACGTCTAGCAGAAGCGACTCGAGCCTCGTTAGATCCAGCAGCAGCAAACTAACAAACATCAGGAAGGAGGGAGGTTGATTATGGAAACAAGAGAGATGAAGAGATTCGTATCAAGATGAGAGAGAGAGGCAACTTCTCGCGCTCTGCTAGTCATTTGTTTCGAAGCATGTCGACACGAGACCAGTATATATGGAGGAACAATGGCACGAGCCAAGAAGTTCTGTCCTATGTTTCCTGTCTTTGTTCCTCCACGGCTTTTTAGCGTGTCGAGAACTGATTTAGCCCTGCAAAATACTGGCTCGCACCTGCCACTTCTTAGACGAGCTTTAAGCGGAAGTTGTCATAACCTAACCGTCTTCGCCAAGAGAACGAGTCATTAATGTCAAAAAATGAATTACATGGACATAAAAAGCAACCATTTTCTTTCAAAAAGTATCCAGTAGAAACAGAAAGATGACCGGTGGCTGTCTAAGACGCACGCGGGGAGAGATCCCGCAAAAGCCGACATAAGTTTCCTATCGAGGCATGTATGTATCTCCTTTTGTCAACATTGTTGTCACGTGACTGTAGCCGCTCCGACATCCTGATCTCACAAACGTCGTTTATACGAGGTAGAAATTTCTATAGCTGGGTAGACCAAATATAAAATTTCGCTGTAGCACTGAAATACAGAGTTGGGTTCTCCAAACCCCAGCGACAGCGTGATAAAGACAATTCATTCACTGAGATAGGGGTTTCGTGTTTGCAGGTTATTAATATATTTCCGCTACGTTCACTGTTACATTGTGAAAGCAGAGGCTTTATCCAAAGAGCCCAAATGATTTTTAAAAAGATTTTTAATTTCCTTTAGTTGTTCAGATACGCAACCACCACCTTTGATTTTTTAGTTAAGGTTAAGTTAGTTTACGTTAGATTCGGTTTGACCACGTCAGGTTAGGTTAGGGTAGGATAGGTTATAGTTATGCCTCAAGAACACTTGGCATAGCTCAATCAGTAATGTGAGTGGATACACGATGAGCGACCGACTGTGATTAAACCCGTGGACAGAGTGTCCAATTTGCCTTTGCTACCAGGTAAAGGTAACAACACTGAAAGAGAGTTCAAACTGACAACGAAACTCCACCTACTATAGAACTTAAGAATGCGTAAATCTTCAAATTCACTTCCTCCATACGCCCTAGTGGCGCCATGTTTAAACAACTTCACCCGAAATATTTGCCTCGAGGAATCTCGTTTTGCACCACACATAACTTACTCCGATGATGGGCCAGTTTTACGGTTAATTTTTAACCGTATCATCTCCGTGGAGGTCACTGTTTGACCTCACATATATCAAAAAAAGAAAGCACTCTGCTTGTAACTGGAGTCATTGCACCTCCCAGGAAAGAGGAGGTCCGGCTTTCGATTCCGTACGCCTCGGTATTATAAAAGACTCAAGCCATGTTTGCAGAAGCAATATAATTAGGCCTATGGATATCAGCACACAGAAACGACGAAAACGACAGTCAATATAAGTACCCCTTCTCTTTAATGTATTCCTGTGAGACAGTAAAATTCATACCTGGCGCTGTACAGTGCAAAAAAATTATTCTAGATGGCTCAGATTCCATTTATTCACATTTTAACTGTAATTTCGTGGATTGTTTACTTCGTAGATGTCAGGTTGCAAGTTTGAGTATTTAAGAGTTAAATTGCTCCCGTAACATTGAACATTCCCCTAAACGTTATTTAAAACTAACTTCTGTTTGTACGTCCTTTTTTCAGCTTCCGTACACAAAGCGAATACTTACAGAAAATATTTTTCCAAGTTCAATCCTATTCGGATCACTGATTTCATTAAATCATATATTCACGTACAAATAGAAATTTATTCATATATATATATATATTTAGAGGGGCGAATTACCTTTCCGTAGTTTTTGTATGTGGAAAGACTAAAATTGGAATTCGGTGATGTTTGAAGCCGAAACATGCAAACTTCTTTATAAATAAGTAAACATATTTGTAAATTGTTAATTATAAATATAAATACTTCTTATTTATGAGATATTAACTTTAATAAGACAACCTAAATTTGGTATTTTCTCTTTCATCGGCCTCTTTTTTTTTTTTGTTATTTTTACGACGACCGCTAGATGGTAAGCCTTAATCCGCCTAACCGAAAATAAACGCGACTACAGCACACTTATATTCTTTTACTGCAATTACTCACAAGCTTACAATATTGAAGAACTATATTCAAATCGCCTCAGGTCCTTTTGCGATAATTTTGAATTCGTTTATTTGTCGCTTTAAAGGTAATAAAGGGAATTACATTGGTACCTGTGACCTGTGCTTAGTCTGATACGAATAATTTCTCTTTCATTTGCTATACAACATTCTTCCCTGAAACAACATGAAGATTATAATAGTCAGATAAGCTACTTACCGTTTCTTCTGTAGTACTACAATTATCGCGGTAAATTTGGAATCTTCTGGTTGATCTCATGAATAAACACCGTATTAAACAACAACAACAAATTAGATTTTAAAGCTAGGTTATCCAAACTGCAGCCTTCTCGATTTCGACAACGTGTAGTCTAGATTTACTCGTTCCATAAAAGTCATAGCTTCCTCCAAAACCCAAAGACTGTTATATAAAATAAAATATTACGTTTTAGCAAGTGATTATTTTGCATCGATGACTTCTCCATATTTGTTATTTTTTATTTGTTCAAGAAATAATTTTCTCTTACTGACTCTGAGATTTTATTACTGTCACTGGATCCCATCCTCATTCATTTCAATACCCTTGAAACTCTCAGGAGCAGTTTCTCTTACATAACTTTTAATACAGCATTCCTTATTGCCTCTAGACATCCTATTATTATACCAGCGTGTTGGAGAGTGTCACTGCCTTCTCGAGATATGGATCTGCAGTAACACTGAGATAATTGTTGTGTTGCAAATATGGGTATACAAAATTTAAATTGGGCTATCAAAGACCCGTGGAAATTAGGATCATTGTGACTTCGAAAGATATTTAGTGAAGTGCCATAGAATTTAGAAATAATAGCGGCACAAAAATGTCAAATGACGTCAGGGTGGCGTTTTTCCAGCAGAGGATTATACGATTTTTTAAATCTTTATAATTTAAAGAAAAGAATGCCTTGTGTGAACGCTATGCCTGTCCGTGTTTCTATGACATATTAACATCGACAAAGGCTTTCATGTAGTTCAATCCGTGCATTGTGAAAGATCCACAAATCCTTCCAATACCAACAAGTGCACAACTGGACTGTTATGTATTTCACTCCTAATTAGCTCCTACATATTTCGGCTCAGCTTCCATCATCAGGGAGCTAACACCTATATTACTAAAACCTGCAGCAATAGAAAAATCTTACAACGCTGACGCAAATAAAATGTATAGATTATAGCTAATATTTGCAATTTTTAAAATGTTATAAAATGTTGATTATAAATTGTTACAAAATAATGTTAGTTTTTGTTGCCAGTTGGTTTCTTGTTCTATAAACACGTATTGCGTTATATTCCGAAATGGATCCTGTTCTGTGACCTGAATATTGGGTCTTGTTTCTTTGAAGTCTCTTCGTGAAATTCAGTAGAACTTTCTTTATAATAAAACCAAATAAATGCACTAATTTCACAAATTTATTTTGGCATGAAACTCTACATGTCTCGGACAATTCCTCTGTCCATCATCAGGAGTTTATTCACTGTACGCTCAGCAATGGTATATGTCATACAGGTTTGTAGACAGTCTACGAGCAGAACCAGGATCCATCCTGGTCCTGCTCAGGTTTTTAGGCAGCCTATAAGCAGGACCAGGATGGATCCTGGTTCTGCTCGTAGGCTGTCTACAAACCTGTATGCCATATACCATTGCTGAGCGTACAGTGAATAAACTCTTGATGATGGACGGAGGAATTGTCCGGAACATGTAGAGTTTCATGCCAAAATAAATTTGTAAAATTAGTGCATCTAGTTGGTTTTATTATAAAGAAATTTGTTACGATGCACGGTCACATGAACGTAAAAGTCAGTAGAACTGTTCATTTGTTGGTACTGTAAGGATCTGTAAACCGACAAAAGAGATCGATGGATTTTCGTAACATTTTTCATAAAAGTTTCTTACAAAAGTCTGCCGAACTAAATGTCGGTGGCTTAGAAATTCGGCTCGGTTACATTCTTCTGTACATAAGGAGGTAATTTTTTTTACCTCCGCTGTCCACGTTTCCCCTCCGATTTGGATAACATTTGCTGCATATGATCTCCACGAATTCAGTTGAGACACATTGAGATTTTATTTAAAGTCGGTGCAGTTACATCCGTACTTTAAATAAGGATGTAAATGAATTTCTATCAGTACTTTCCATATCGCTTAAGCGATTTATGTACTTTTCCGTATACTTAAATTACAGCTAATACTGCTGAGTAATTACGGGATTTCTGAAAATTGGTGGAATGCAAATCATACATTACTTGAGGTTGTCCGTGAATTGACCTTATTCCTTACATGTTTCGTCCCTTATAGATACATTTCGGTAAAGATGATACACATGTAATGCTGGTGAGCAAACAGTGAATTTTGGGGTTTCGCTCTTCTAGGGTTTTACGCACTGTTGTTTGACAATGCAACAACAAACCAACTATAACTACTAACAACGCTACATGACATCCCAGAAGATCGAAGACCTCAACTACACCGCGGTGGAGATATGAAATCTCGAAAAAGAGTTTCGTGAAAATATGCTAAGGGAATGTTGCATTGTGCTTAGCGGAAAATTTCGGGGTGTGGCTGTGTTGGACACGGCCGTGGGTTTTATGTGAGTATGTCTGCGTTAGCGGCTAATATTTTCTTTGGGATATGAGAATTAAATGAAAGCAACGAAATGGATACATGGCTTTTATTTAGCATAACAAATACACAGAGTCTTAGCTAGTAATCGATGGAAAATTTGTTTAGCATTGGTCTGTGCCCGCGCCGTTATTCACCGCGCGCGCCGCGTCGAATTTCCGACGTTCCCGAAGCCGTCTCACTCGTTCCGCGACTGACATGGCGGTACTGATCGATGGCTGATTAGACTCCCTTTCCGATAAGAGGCGTTGTTTGCATTTCCTCTGGGCTTTTCGGCGAGTATGGGCCGACATTGTGAAATTTGACATTTTTCATGATATATTTTTTATTTGTCACCAAGAAATATTTTACGAAGTTCATCTTTTATGGCTTAAATAGACATATCTCGAAGAGATAATTAGTTTGGCAACAAAATCAGCGCGCTAGCACATCGGAGTCGCGAGATATACTGCGCGGTAAATTTCACCAACGCCCAAATTGGACGCCAGACGCCGCGGGCCCCCACCCGCGCCTCGCGCATGCGCGGCGCCAACTGAAAGTCATGCACTCATCGTAGTCGTATACTCGATCGAATGTGACCACATTTATGTCAATCGTATTATTAGTCACGAAGTTATAGTGTCGGAATGTATGACACTGAAAACGTTACATCACTGTTTCCGTCCTGGTACTCCATGTATCGGTCTGATTTTAAAGACGTATTCACGTCAAAAAATAAATTTTGCTTTATTTCGACTTGGTTAATATTCGGTACAGTGATTTTCGTAAAATATACGCTCAGTGAAACTCACACTTTACGGAGGGTCTTACAAGATTTCCTGTCGCCTATTTTCCAATTTATGTAGAATTCTGTGTATATAACCTGCAAATGATCCAGTTGCACACTTAGGATTTTCTTTAAAATCGGTAAAGGGACGTCCACAGGTTTCTTGTAGGCTCAAATGAAACTACATTGACGCGTATTCCTTGCAATGGTATGAGAGTTAATAAAGAAGTCTTGGTAAAATATTTTACTAAGTCACGGAGTGCACTACTTACATCTTATTCTACGAAAAGGGCATTTTTAATCATCACATATAAATATACGACTATATTTTTGTACATAACATAGTGACGTCAGTAGCAAAGTGGGCATAATCATAACCTCCAGTGATATGGTATCGTTTGTTGTGTAATAAATGGTTAGTGTTTTAGTTTTTGAATGAAGGTGCAACAGCTGAAAATAAAACGGACTGTAAAAGAAAACGTTTTAATAGAAGACAAAAATAAACCAACAAAATGCACAAATTAATTCTGGATTAATTTATTACTGATCAATCACTCCAACATGTTTCGGCCCCTCGGTCGAAGCCATCATCAGGGAGTTCGAAATCCTTGAGAGTTACAAAGC
>Ga0209629_10001250_pt1 | contig 15732 bp, 12 predicted proteins | sample TergutCu122P5_FD_187286 | JGI IMG/M metagenome (GOLD analysis project Ga0209629, IMG submission 187286) | Cubitermes ugandensis P5 segment gut microbial communities from Kakamega Forest, Kenya - Cu122 P5 (SPAdes) (version 2) | ecosystem: Host-associated > Arthropoda: Insects > Digestive system...
TTCCAGAAGCTTTATCATGCACTGAATGACAACCAACCAGAGAAGGAAAAGGTCATCATGCAGCTTGACAATGCATGGCCTGACATTGCTTGTCTGTGTGTGTGTGTGTGTGTGTGTGTGTGTGTGCATGCAGGCTAAATTTTAATATTTACAGGATCCAAGCCAAATTAATGCAAGTAATCTGAACACTGTAAGACATCAAACTAGTAAATTCTTCAGGAACAAAAAAGGGAATGTTTGAAAGGTAAACTTAATGACTTTGAAATAAACAGTAAGAACAGAAAGTTATAAGCCTGTATACAGGGGTAGATGAATTTAAGAAAGATTGCAAGCCTACAACTAAATTTGTGACCTGCTTGCAGATTCTGACAGTACTTTGATAGATGGAAGAATCACTTGTGTCTGTTGTTGGATGTTCTTCAGGTTAATGTTCTGAGGCAGGCTGAAATACATATAACAGAGTGTCTAGTGCCTTTGAGGCTGAAATTGCGATTGTAAATTTGGAGGGATGCAGATCTCCAGGTATTGATCAAATTCCAGAAAAATTGATTCAAGCAGGAGGTAGAACAGTACATTCTGAATTACATGAAATTATTAATGCCATTTGGAAAAAGGAAGAATTGCCTTAACATTGGAAGGAGTCAGTCATTGTACCTGTTTATAATAAGGGTGATAAAACATCATAGTAATTACCAAGGCATATCACTGTTTTTAAATACATACAACATTTTACCCAGCATTCTTCAGTCAATGGTAACTCTGTATATACATCATATTATTTGGGATTATCAGTATGAATTTTGGCATAATAGGTAAATTAGTGATTTTGTATTCCGAATTTGTCAAATACTTGTGATTTATTTAGAAAAGCGATTGATACTGCTTTAATTGAGTTTGGTTTCCCCATAAAACTAATTTTGTTAAGAAAAGTGTGGTTAAATTAATCCTTTAGTGAAGTCTCGATAGGCAAACATGTCTGGCACATTGCCTATTAAGAATGCTGTGAAAAGAGGAGTTACTTTATCATTCTTACTCTTCCAACTTTGCTTTTGAATTTCCCGTTTGGAAGGTTCAAGTAAACCAGGAAGGGCTGAAATTGAATGTGATGCATCAGCTTCTTTTTTATGCTGAGGATGTTAATTTGTTGAGTGAAAGCATGCATGGAATAAAAAAACACGCAGAAGATGTATTAGCTGCTAGCAGGGAAATTAGTCTAGAAGCACATGCTGAGATAACTAAGTATATGTTTATGTCTCATAAGCAGCATGCAAAACAAGTAACAGCATAAAGATAGTAAATCCTTTGAAACTGTGGCAGAGTTAATATATTTGATAACATCTGTAACAAATCAAAATTACATTCATGAAGGAATTGAGAGAAAGTTGAACCCAAGGAATGCCTGCTTCCATTCAGTCCAGAATCTTTTGTCTTCTCTTTAGCTATCAAAAAATATAAATATTAAAATATACAGAACTAAATTTTGCCAGTTGCTTTGTATGTGTGTGAAACTTGATTTCTCACTTTGGTGCTGTTCAAGAATATGGCCCTGAAGAACATATTATGGCCTAAAAGGGACGAGGTAATGGGACTGGAGGAGGTTGCATAATTAGGAGCTTCGTGAACCATACTCCTCACCAAGTGTTATTTGGGTAACTGAATGCTGAATAATGAGACAGGCAGGGCATATGGTATGTATGGGTGGTAGTAGAGATGCTTACACATCTCACGTGAAAGGGAAGCATCTTAGCTGAACTGCACCTGGAATTGTGCCAAAGACCCATTGCCACCCACAGAGCTCCATGTGGCATGCATGAATGCACCCACCACATTTCAAAGTGGGGCAACTTTAAACCATATATTATGCTGTACTTACATTGGGCTACATTATCCCAGTCCACCTTCGTTTGGCTGCCACTGCTGTCATTGCACAGCACTGGAAGAACAACAGCTTTCATGTGGTATTAGTGAACAGATTGCCAGGGCTGAACACCACTCCTACCAGCCACTCTGTATGGGACTCATAGTGGACATTAACCAAGGACAGGTGGCACATGTTTTCCCATAGAAATTAAATAGGGAAGGATGGAGAGACATGGAAAACTTGCACATCCAGCATAACAAACCAAAGTCACATGTATCCAAACAAGAATTAATCTTGCAAAGAAAATTTGGGGTTCGTATCTGAAATATAAAGACACTTCCACATTGTGTAAGTTTAACAACTGAACTCTTGTCTGACATCAGTGCTGTGGAATGTAACAAATAGCCAAATAGGCAACCCAACTGAATAAGTAACTAAACATTAAAAAAGTTAAATACATCAGGGAATGTGTGGTGAATTCACACAATCTGCTACCACTCAGATGTTATCCCACCTTCCCTATCTAGCATATGCACACTAAATGGCTTATGGCCCCTCACAACAGCAGAGAACCAGTGGAAGCTACGGCAGGAGGTATTATACAGATAATCACAAGAGAACCATACAATAAATAAACAAATAAATACAATGTATTGTAAAAATAAACAACTCAATAAAGAAGAAACACAGATATGCTTCTTTGGCACACACCCCCATCTGCAAAGAACATCATGATAAAAATGTCGCACCAACATAAGTCTTACTAACAAGAAAAGCTGCACACCATTAATATGAGAAAACAACATAAAATGCTGGTGTGATGTTACAAGTTTGTCACCAGATAAAATGAACAAATGAAAGAGAACTCTTTCCAGCACTCACCACCAGCAAGGATGCTCTTAGTCTTACCAGTATCAAAACATATACAAATCACCTTCTGAGACTAAGTTTGAAATAGGTTGTCAGATTGAGCCGTGACTACAGAGTGGCAGGAAAAGGTAGTTCTTGGAAGGACCAAGCCTGAAGACTTGAGGAGGGGTACAGTAGAGTAAGGCAGGAGAGAGTGTTGGCAGTCTAAGGTGGTCATCCATGCACAAAACAGCATCATGGCACACCTTATAAACAATATTTTGTACAGAATTCATTGTAATCTTCATACCAAATTTCAGATGTTAACTCTTAATGATATTTTAGTTCCAGTATCAAATCAAGAGGCAAGTAAAGACTTCTGCAGCCTGCACTTCATTGTTTTACATTTTTCAAACCTTAACAAAAGTGATTACTTTTTGAATATGTGTTATGATACGTCATTTGGGATTCTACATTAAAAGGTAGTACTGCCACTCCAAGTTTGTATGTCATATTGTTATTACTGATGATTGTAGGAAATTTAAAATTAGGAGAGTGGGTTGGCCTCAAGTGGCATAACATACAAGGGACGGCATTAAAGTAACGCCTCCTGTTTTTTCACAGGAACTAATTACAGTTATAATGAAATTTACGGATATCATGGGTACATTCTTTACAAAGTTCAAACTACTCTTCCACCAAGTCTCCTTCATAATCAGTACACTTTTTCCACGTTTGCATCAGATGCTGTATGCCAGTCACATAAAACTGTTTGCTGACACAGCAGAGCTCTTCACACACACTGTGTTCCAGCTCATCTCTATCTGCAAAACAGCATCCTTGGAGTGGATCTTTTATAGGGCCAAAAAGATGGAAGTTACAGGGTGCTAAATCAGGACTGTAGGTAGGACGAGGGAGAACAGTCCACCCCATTGTTGCAGTTGCCTCCTTTGTGCACAGACTGGTGTGTGGTCTGGCGTTGTCCTGCAGGAGGAGGACGTCATTTGTCCTCCTGTTGGGCTCAGTCCTTTGAATTTGTTGTTTTAACAAAATATCTGCACATATCACCCAGAATTTATTGTGGCATCTCTCCTAGAATTCCTCTAATGAGATTCCTTCACTCTTCCAGAAGACGCTAGCCATGACTTTACCCACACAAGTCTGGAGCTTGAATTTTTTATTGCTTGGCAATGACTAATGATGCAACATCACTGGTTGTTCTTCTCATCAGTGGGTCTTCATAATGAACCCAGGTTTTATTGTGAGTAATTATTCTTGACAGAAGAGCATCTCTGTCTTTCTCACTGTGCTGGAGACGTTCTGCATGGATGTTTTCCTTGGGTTGTTTTGTGTTCAACAGTGAGCACTTTCGACACCCGCCTTGCCCAGAATTTTCCATAGCCAAGTTCTCTGATGATGGACATAACTGTCAGTTTTCCAATCAGTGTTTTGGTGCATAGTTCACTTGTGATGCGGTGGTCATCCTGAAACAGCGCATCAACCTTTGGTCATTTTCATCGCTGCCATGGCTGGTCGGCCACTGTGGGGCATGTTACCAATGTCCTTTTCATGCCTTTTAAAATGACAGACCCAGCTTCTAACTGGGCTAACATCAACAGCATCCTCACCATACACACTTCTCAGATGTTTATTGGATTAGAGCCTTCTGCAGCAATGAATTCAGTCACCTCTCTCTACCTAATACATACACCCACAATGTCCACCATTTTGCATAGCTACTGTTTTTATTGAACATGATTCCGTGGAGTACCAGTGATCCTGATGGAGCTGGACAGTGTCACTATCAAGTGGGTAAGGCTAGAAGTTCTACCTGACACATTTCCAAAGAAAATAGGACTCATAACTTTTGTATCAACCTTCATACATACCAGATTTCATCAAAATTTTTTTTGCTTTTGTCTAAATGAAATGTACAATCAGACAGACACAACCAGCCCTAATTTTTTTCATGTTATGAACATCATGCAAAGAACATATAAAAATTGTATTAGAAACTTAAAAATTGTAATCTTATACTTTGTTTTGTTTTGGTGAAATTACTGATTAAAGAATGTCAACGTTAATACTCTTCATACAATAATGTTAGCCAAATCAAACCGAAGAAAATTATATTTACAAGGCATGTAGCATGAATGGGAGGCATGGAAAATACATAAAGAATCTTGTCAGAAAAACTGAAGGGGTGTCACTTGGGAAACGTATGTGTAGATGGAAAGATAATATTGACATTTGCCTTAGATAATCTGGGATGATGTGTACTGAACACTAATGAACCTTTAGATTTCATAAACTTCAGGAACTATTTGAGCATTTTAGTAATGACCAGCTTTTTGAAAAGAACACTGTCTAGTGGAATATAAGTGGGAATGGTTTGTGTTCCCAGATGTTTGGCAAGCCCAGCCATCAAAGCTAACAGTTCCAGGGACACAGACCACAGCCACAATACAAAACTTGAACCCAGCCAGTTCTTATCATTTGCGCATCATGGCAGAGAACAGACTGGGTCTTAGTGACCCCAGTGAGGTTATACAGGTCACAACTCAGGAAGAAGGTGAGTAAAAAACTTTCTTTGGTCCCTCCTGACAAGAACTGGTGCATTTCCTTCAAATAGGCCACACATTTTTACCCAGTCATCTAAAATGTAGTCTCTGTCTCACCTCCTGTTGCAGATGTAACTCAGAGCACCCAAAGGTATTCAAAAAATTACTCCCTACCATTGCCAGTATATATGATAGCCATGGCTTTTAAAACAATACACTAATATTGTGTCAGAGACATTGGATGCAGTATGCAAATTTTCATTCCCAGTCTTTATTTCTAATTACATGAGTAAACTTTGATTTTTTAAATTCAGCATTATTACTGCTTTAATGTTCTAGTTACTATGTATTGTGATATTGACAAGAAAAGTAACTATCCCAAACCAAGGGTAGGAGGCTTGATGGGCACCAGAGCCATTCTAGACATCATGATAAAGACAGAAATTTCTGATCCTGCTGTGAAGTGAACCCCATTCATCCATGTCATAGGCCAGTTACTACACTGACTAAGCTTTCACCTAATACCTGTGATGGTATTAAATATTTCGTACCATTCTCATTGATTGATTATGAAAAGATGTTATTGCTCAGATATGTGACACTTGCATTAAGTTATCATTTTGATGTGTAATTTTCTAATAAAAGCAAGACTATTGGAGTGTGAATGCACTGACAGTATGTGAGGGATTTGAGGTTCTCACAGCAGTTAGTGTTGAAATTACAGTGCTGTGTAACTTGGTAGATAGGTACCAACATTTCAGAAGAAGCAGTGTGTCTATTTATTGAGACCTAAATATTTCTGTATCACTAATCACATTTTTTGTTGACCGAGAACATTAACATTCAGTGATTCTTTATTGTAGTTCCAAGTGGAGCACCAGTAGACATTCGTGCTGAAGCAAGAAGTTCTACAGAGCTCTTTGTGTCATGGGAACCTCCAGAGAGGGAACTGTGGAATGGGAACCTACTTGGCTACTATGTGGGATACCAGGAACAGTCACTGCATACAACAATATCCTCATCTCCTTCAACAACAACACACAGCTATAATTTCAAGACTGTTGAAGTTGGGGCTCATTATGGGGGTGAGGTTTTACTACAGGGCCTGGCCAAATATACCACTTACTTTATTTTGGTGCAGGCTTACAACAGTCGTGGTGCTGGCCCATCATCTGAGCAAGTCACAGCCCGCACTCAAGAAGATGGTTAGTGTGAGTTATGTTTATGTGTAGTGAAATGCATGACCTTGGAGGACTCATCAGGGCAATACCCTGAATTCTTATTCAGAAAGTTCTGAGTTAATCCCTGGTCATATCTGTGTAATGTATGTCTACTCACACATTTCAGTTTTTACCTGTACCAAAGATAGAACATTGAAATGTGAAGAGCAGTTTCATCCCTGCCCCTCTCTGGTTTTCTGCACATGTTAAGCCCTGGGTTGCCTCTGTCAATAATCGTGTGTTCATAATTATCCTATCACTGGCATGATGGGGTGACAGTATGTGCGCTGCGGATGCTGCCACCCCAGAATTGGATTCAAAGTCTTAATATTCAAAACATATACCTTAATCTGCCTGTATTATCTATAAGTTGAAAGATTAAGTATATTCATCAGACCATTCACAGTATTTCCACAACATAGGTACGTCAAATATCTTTGCAGTTTGCTGGTATTGTTTATTCAGGGACTTTTAAACCGGATAGCAATTGAGTCATTATCTAGGTTACTGAAACAAATTAGCTTTCTTTGCAAGATGAAACTGTTTATGAAGGTAACTGAGCATGTGATAGTAATACCACTTTAAAAAAAGGGAGAGATTAGAGAGAGTTTGAAACAAAACTTCACATGTCTGAACATACAGACACTTTTTTTAAACAAAACAGTGGAATAACTTCTTACTCGTATGATACTGTGTTCATGCAAGTTGCATTATAACATGTCTCTTTCCTTAGAAGTTGTTACAAGGCTAAGACAGACAGATGCACCCACACACACCACACACAGACATAATTATATTATAACACCATAAAGTAAAATAAACTAAAAACAGTTTTCTTTTTCTTGTATAAGATAAAATTCTAACTCTGTAGCATATCTGAATCCAATTAAATTGTATGAATGTCAGTGTTACCAAGATTTAGGTTTTACAGCAGTGGTAAAAAGATTGTGTTTCTGTCAGTTGTGACACCATGTACTCTGACAGACAGGTACCAACGTTTTTGAGGAACATACAGCGTCCATCTTCTGCCTGTATATGCTGAAGATGGAGACAGGATGTTGCTACCCCAGCTTCAGAGTTTGTGATTCTCTGAACATGCAGGCAGCAGGTCACTACTACACAGTATCCCATATATTGTGGACTGCATGCCAGCACACTCTGGTGCTGATACACCAGAATATAGCCTTATAATTGCCTTTCTCTGTGCTTTAAGTGCCAAGTCTCCCACCTGAGAATGTGCTGTGTTCAGCACTGACATCGCAGAACCTTCAGGTTTCATGGGACCCACCTCCAATGGAAGGCCGCAATGGAGTTGTCATGGGTTACAAAGTGTCACATCAGCCCGCTGAAGAATGGTATGGTGGGTAATTTTATTGCTTTAACCCTCTCATCCCAGAAACCCATTCCTCACGGACTCCCTGTACTACAAGTAATGCACTGTCGGTGCCTTCTGCTGTTGTGGAACTTGGCATTATGTGGCTTTATGTTGGACTGCTGCATGAAGAAACATTATAAATATAATACATGAATACCAGTGTGCAACAGGGCAGCAGTGTTTTCTTCTGTAGATTCATATTCATGAGGTCAGGATTTGAATGAGGGAAAGTAAAGCGGTTTATTACAAACTAGAAGAAGTATCCACTACTCATGCAGAATATGCTTGCTTTCCCTCTCAGTATTGCAGTGTGTAGTCACTAAAATGTATAGAGACAGAACAGCACTGAATTTGGGAACTTAAAATTTATCCATGTAATTAAAAGAATGGGGAATATATTTTATTCTCATTAAGAAACCCTTTCAATGTTTGCACAGCACTTTGATACCTGTAACTGCTACAAAGGTGCACCCAGAATTTTTCAATGGGGGACTGGCAGGGGTAGCTGACCCTGAAGCTATATATGATTTATGTTTGATTTTAAAATTATGTTATGAAAATCATCAAAATCAACAAGCCAACATCTAGTTAGGTTACAGGGAAAATTTAAACTAGCTGAAAAAGTCTGCATATTTGTAGAAAACCTTGATATCATCCTGTGTACATAATCTGTGTTTTCCAAATTTGGTGTGCCAGTGGACTGCTACACATGTTGACAAGAACATGGAGTATATTTAAGTACATAGTCAGATGTTTCCTTGTTAAGTCAGCTGTAGGAAAGAGGAAGCAACATAGTTACTTTTTATGTACAAGGAAGAAATCTTTTGGTTTCACCTGTAGATTATTAACAAGTCGTCAGAGATTCATGAGCTAATTTTAAAGTGTTTTCACTTCCAGTTTAAAATAATGTAGTTGACAGTGTGTACAATGCACAAAAATTGTTGTGGTTGGTAAAGAACTCTCTCTTCTTGTCTGTACAAAATTACATAACCTGTGATGCTATTTTACCATGTCAGTAGGCAAAATATTTTTTAGTACTAAGTGTACTCAGGCCACAGGACTAAGTCCATGGATTGGCTGTCGTCACGTATGCCCTGAACTGTTATGCTTTTCCTTCCTGTGATATTTCTTATATTGCCCTGCAGTTATGTAGCCATTCCATTCACATGAATGTTGGTTTTGATAACTGTATCATATCTTCACTAATAGCAAGTGTTTTTGGGCTGACTGGTGCATGCCAGAGGGGTTGGAGTGGAATACAGCTGTAGGCAGAGAGTTGAGAGCCATGAGTGTCATCTTTCTGTCATCTGTGGGGCATTTACCATGGCCTGAGTAGACTTAATGACACAATAGTTGGTTCCTGTTATATCTGTTAATTACCAGCAGTGCACCTACTGTAAGGAGCTGGATTAGCTTAGCCCACTATAGTGAGTGCATTACTGCCTAGATGATTGAGAAATTGGGCTTATTCCCAAAAGAAGTAGAGATTTTTCTCTTTTTCCCATCATTCACATTGGCTCTACTGTGATGCAGCAACTTTTATAAAGGAAACCAAGTCTCTCAACCAAGAGCTGAAGTAGCCACAGTTCAAAGCCGACCACTTTGTGCTGAGCTTAAGAATGTGTGTAAAGTTATATTCTCACTTCTCCATACATCTTCTTGGCATGGTGCTTAATTAAATTTGAAACAATTTTAACTCAAGTGAAACAAATAATACTCAAAAACTTGAAGGAAAATATTTCTCAATGGTCTTAGAAGACTTAAATGCTAAGCCATTGTCTCTGAAGCAACTACTTTTTACACAAGCATTTGGACAATAAATATTAATTTAACTGCATTGTTTGTGTTTCATACTTGAGCATTTTCCCTCAGAAGTAGCACTCTGCCTAATGTTAAAATGATTTCAGGAAAAGATGAGCAGGAAACAAAAGTGACAACTTCCCTGAAAACAACGATCCAGAGCCTACGAAAGTATACAAATTACAGCATATCAGTGTTAGCTTTCACATCCATTGGGGATGGTGTGAGAAGTCCCCCAGTTTTCTGCTGCACTGAGGAGGATGGCATGTATCACCAGTATTTGTATGTTCTGTACCATTGTGCTAGTAGTGTGGCAGAACTCTTGCTACATGTAGTAGAATTTACCTGAAGTTGGTTTACACATCTGTTACAGTTTAAAGCAGATTTAAACAATGTGTTACAACACATGCCATTTGGGTTCAGATTTATGTGCTATTGCAGGGTTTTGTGTTGCTGGACATGAAAAAAATTTCTTATATAATGTAAGCATCTTGTGGTGTTATATTTACTGTGATTCACTAGGTGTTAACATAAAATTTGAAGCCATGCAGTAAAACCTTGTTAACTCAAAGTGCTTGGAACCAAAAAATTGGGCTTTGTGTTGTGTAATTTTGAATAACCAATTTTTTTCAGTGCACATGTGCCTGTTACAAGGTTGGTGTAAATCCTGATGTTTTGTTGTAAGCTGTGATGGTGTGATATAATTGGGTAATTACAACCTCCATTCTTGTATTTATTGTTAAATGTCAATACATAATTTATTACACTTTATGAAAAAAACATGCCAGCACACAGTAATTCATAAGAAAATAATCACTTACTAGAAATTTCTAATTTTTGTGCTGCATAATTGGATTCCAGACAATTGGAGTCTTGCTTTATTTCAACTTATCTGACTTCCATTAATCAAAAGTCTGTAATAATGTCATTTTTTAATGAACCACATAAAAAATTACACCAAACACTATGTCTAAAGTTGGGGAATGTCTCATGCTTGGAATTATGTATTTCAAGTTAACTTATCTTGATTTAACATTGTTTTACTGTGTTGCTGTCTTAAGGTTATGAAGCCATTCTGTCAGCTGGCTGGATATCAGTGTTGCTGAAGAACATGCTGCATTTTGAGGATGGAGGCAGTGTGGTTCCTTGAAAACATTAGCCACATACTTGACAATATGTTACCATAATCCAAACAATCAGAATATGAGACCTCACCATTCTGAATACCTCAAATCTTGAAAGAACTCTTTCTTTTCACATATTAAATTTTAAGTTCTCTTATTGGTGTCAAGTATACAGTCTAGTGATATGATACCATGTAATTTGGTAGGTGGCTATCCATGGTCAGAGGAACCTCCTGCTTCCACCCAGAAGTGTGGGGCAGCAGAGTCCTCTGAAACAGTATCTAAAAAAACTACATGGCCTGACAGTTCAGAAGACCATACTCTTGCTACAATTTTCCTGGTCACTGTGCTTTTGCATTAAATTTTAGACAGTATTAATGGTAATGAAATATTTATTTTTATATATATCATTATGCATATATTCTTTTTTTGTCAATCAGTTTCATGCAATGATCAGATAAAAAAAAAAAAAAAAAAAAAAAAAAAAAGGGAACTTGCTCCAACTACTCTAGAAACTCAGTAAAATGTCTTGATCTTCTTAACAGTGCCTTCATCCCCTGCTGACATCAAAGCTGTCATCAGCTCCACTGATAAGATCCTTGTTTCTTGGCTTCCGCCCCTCCATCCCAATGGACAAGTCACTGGTTATACATTCTACATGGGCATCATTGAGGATGGGAAGGAGGTTTGTGATCCACACTGAACATGAGGTGCATGGATGCATTAACAGGATGTTCCTTCCTTTCAGATACAATGTATTGTTTCTGGAGCTGGACTACTTAAATATGTAAATTTAATTTTGGACAAAAAAATGTTGCATTTTTCATATTGTGGCCTTCTACCTTATGATACTACACAGTCTGGCAGGTGGTAACTGGGGGACAGGGGATTAAGGGACAGGCCAGCCAGGTGGCTGTCTAGGGCACTCATATGTCACTAAATGATTTTCAGCAGCACTTGAATGGAAAACTGAGTTTGTTCAAAATCATGAGTTTTATAGTGAGTGGTATGGAGAATTTCTTTTTAATATGGAGTTGGATGGTAAACTTTTGTGCCTGATGTGTTCTAGCACACTTAAAAATCTTTAAAACTGTGACTCTAAGAGGCATTGTGATACAAAACATAAGGGCTAGATTGAAGAGCAAATGATAAAATTTGATAAGAAATTACTCACTTAAAATGCAATTTTGCATCGAGAAGCAAGTTTGATCAACCTTTTGAGTAACAAGTGTGGAGAAAATTGATGGTATTTTGATGCATCCAGCCTTGATAAAGTTTTCCTAATTTCAGAAGCTTTGCACAGAAATATATATGTCAGTTTGAAAGTATGTACATTTGCAAACAAGCATTTTTAAATAACAGAATTTATTAAAATTAACAGTAATCATGATTAAAAAATGGTAATCTTCAGACCCTTCTTCATGCAACTACTAACATTAAACATGGACATCGACAGCTTAGCTTCAAACAAACTATAACAAAATTGAATATGAAGAGGTGAGACTTCTTTAAATGCTAACTAAATTCTATCTCATTATTCTCCATCAGTAAATCCTTGATGTGTACCTGCTATAATTTTGTTGATGTATAAGTTTTCAACTCTAATTCCATTACATTTGTAGATATTAAATTTCAACATTTGTTGAAGTTATTAAACGAATGTATTTCAGATAAAAGTCATAACATGTAGAAAGGGAAGTAGGGGATCAGAGAGCATTTGTTTACAGTTGCAGTTATTTACATAGATCTTCTGTGAATACGAATTCACAACATGGCGAAAGTTTGAAATCAAGGTCAAATAATGCATAGCAGGACATAATAATGGCCAAGAGCTATCATTTGTTGTTATGTTGGTGACATTATTGATGTTCTTGTACAGATTTTCATTGCATTTCAATCACTTGAACACCACATTACAATTTATGTTACGTTTCATAACTTAAAAGCTGTGAAATCAAATTGAAAATTTTTTAACATGATGTTGACAGTGGCACTTTAAAGTTTTCTGAACTCATAAAGACACATGACTGATCTTACAATTCAAAACCTTCAGAGCCTTTAGATTCATCTTTCAAGTGTCACTGATTCCACTAGCAAATCATTCTCCTTAAGATTTACTAATTTTTGTTCATATGAAGAAACTGCAAATTTTATGAAATATGCAATTTAACATTAACAAAGCTTAATGTGGGAAGGTTACAATGGATTGATTTGAAGAACTTTTAAGTTGCATTGGATTTGCAGAGCATCTGACTTTAGAAGCAAAAGTTTGTCAATTTAAGAGCTGAAACAACTGGTTAGATCAATATTGAAAGCAGCAAAAAATGTCTGACACATCATTCCTGAAATTCTGGGTGTTTGAAAACTGTAGCACTGGCAGTACTACCAGTATTTTTGTCTACATATTTCATGTGATTCATGGTTTTAGTAATTTATCAAACCTCTCTGTAGGAATAGCCTTAATGAAGAAGTTAATGCTGGAGGCACATAATTTTCAAAATAATGAAGTACAAACCTGATATAAAATAGCTGTCATCTTTGGTACAGCAGCAAAAGCTCACTCATTGAAAAATATGTTCACTTGCTTCTCCATGCTTTCTGGGAGTATTTAATGCTGAGAAACTTGGGAGAACTCCATTCCCCTTCTAGCATATTAATATAACTTTACAAGTGACTGAGTATTCTCAGAGATTAAAGCTGTGCAATCTGGAAAATGACCTTGTTTCAATACAAAGTTATCTTCTCAGCACAAATCACAGCAAACAGTGGGGATGAATAAATTTATGGTCTGTGTAAATGAGTCTGTTTACAATCATGGCCAGTGATTAGTCAAAAGATTGCTGCTACATCTTCTCTTGGGAAGTTGGGAATTATGTTACTGTTCTTTACCACTTTGTTCCAGAGTGTGTGCTGGGCTTTAGTGATATAATATCTTGAAAGGTCAGCTTGGATCTTACTCTTTGTTCTTAATTTGGCAGAAAGCAATGATACTTTACATGTAGATGTTAGGTGGATTGTTGTACCCTTTTTTGCCAAGTAATATGCCATTTCACTAACGACAACTTCACACTGGGATGTGACTCACCAAAATTTTGCGTCTTTCTGAAGGCCTTTAACTGTTTAATAGATGATTGAATTTCTGTAACCTTCTTGCTGGTGGGTGCATCAGTCTATGCTAGTAATCATATTGCTGCCGTTGAATCACTGAATATAACAACGTTTTTGAAAGACCTGATTCTACCAAAAGTTGCATTGCAATGTTCATTGCTTCTAGCTCACCATCAAACTGAGTAACATGTTGTCCAAGTGTCACATGAAAGCTAAACAAGTTGCAATGAATTCCTGCTCACACATTTCCATTCTCATCTTTGAGAGAACGTTCTGTATATATATGAAGTCTTTCTTGTATGAGATATAGTTTATGAATATTTTATATATTCCATACCTACGCATTAAAGAATATTATTATACTTACATAATAAACCAACAAATGCACATCAATAAAATATGTTTTGTCATATATTATATATCATATATTATGATGTTAAAATATATTTTATCGATGTGTATTTGTTGGTTTGTTACACAAGTGTAATAGCTTGTGGATAATTTTGGCACTGATATTCCATTACTGTCTGATCAGCATCTTTTCTTTTCTTCTTGTAGGAGGTCTATTTTTAATCTACTTCTGTGTAATCTAAAGGGCAAAGTAGTAATAGATTTTCCAGTTTTGCTTGCAGAGTATACTTTTGTCATTGTGGAGCCATTGTTTGCATGAAGCTATTTTTGTTTTTGAGATTTCTAACTTTATATTTTTATTTGGACTAGTAGTTGTTGTAAGGTAGGCATGTAAATTTTTCGTATAGCATTAACACCATTTTCTTCATCTACTTTTTCAAAGAGTTGTTCATAGTAAGTGCTTGCATAGATGCAAGGGGAGTTGATTTTATTGCCCCTGTTATGAGTCATAGAGCCTGGATTTGTATGACATCTAATTTGTTCAAGATAGCTGGTGTTGTGGTTATCAATGTGTTACAGTCATATTGTAGGATATATTTTATGTATGCTTTATATGTAGCATTCAGTGTTGATCCTGAGCTTCCTCATTTACTTCCTGCTAGCATATTCAGAACACTTAGTTTTTCCTTCCTTTTTACAATTGTTTTCTCTACATGGTTTCTCCATGTTACTTTTCTATTTAAATACATTCCTGAATAATTTGCAATGTGTTCATACACAGGTTTATTGTTGATTGTATGGATGACTGAGAGTTATGACTCAGCATGAAAATCTGATAGAAAGTTTTCTCTGTCTTTGTTGTCATGGCATTTGTTGTTTGTGAGAATTACTTTCTTGTATATTGTAATACAAACCAAAGTGTATCGTTTTTACCTTATTACTGTCTCAGTGACAGTTCTATTGTCCCTTATAAGTTATTACTTCCAATTTTTTTTAACTATACAATTTAAGCAATGTAATCAGTTATTTAAATGGCTTCTTGAAGCACTTGCATTCATTTTTGTCTCTCGTTTATAATTTCTTATTAGTAAAACAACATAAATACAAGGCAAGAAAAGTATAAAATAAAACAAAAACAACAAAAATTAACAATTCTTCCCATTTCTTATGGACTTAATAATGGTCCCTTATTATGCCTTATTGTTGTCATGAAGTCATGAATTTTGTGTTTTGTGAAGAACTGTTTACAAATAACATTTAATTAGTGAAACTGTCACATTTAAAATAATTCAGGAGCGTAATTGCTTCACTTCACCCAGCCAGGAATCCTAGGAATGCTGTGACATATTTTGTTCTGTCTGTCTGTAATAATTTTTATAATAACAATAATATACTTACTTACTTACTCCATGGAGCAGAGTCCTTCTTGAGAAGCTAACTGGTTCTGCAGCTAGTCAAGAAATTCCCCGCATTTTTGGAACCC
>Ga0209629_10001251_pt1 | contig 15732 bp, 14 predicted proteins | sample TergutCu122P5_FD_187286 | JGI IMG/M metagenome (GOLD analysis project Ga0209629, IMG submission 187286) | Cubitermes ugandensis P5 segment gut microbial communities from Kakamega Forest, Kenya - Cu122 P5 (SPAdes) (version 2) | ecosystem: Host-associated > Arthropoda: Insects > Digestive system...
GTCGGATCTGATGATCGTGGCGGGCACCTTGACCAACAAGATGGCTGGGGCGCTGCGCAAGGTGTATGACCAGATGGCCGAACCGCGCTGGGTGATTTCGATGGGCTCGTGCGCCAACGGCGGCGGCTATTACCACTACAGCTATTCAGTGGTGCGCGGGTGCGACCGCATCATTCCGGTGGATGTTTATGTGCCAGGCTGCCCGCCCACGGCGGAGGCGCTGATCTACGGCCTGATCCAATTGCAGCAGAAGGTGCGGCGCACCCACACCATCGCGCGGACGTGAACGGGAACACGAGGCATGGCTGATATCACCATTCACGAACACGCGATCGCGCCGCGGGCGCTGCGCGATCGCGTAGCGCAGCGCCTGCAAAACAAGGCTCAGGATGTATCCGTCATGCTGGGACAGGTCGTTGTGACCGTGTCGCCGGAAGATTACCTGGCGGCCATGCAGACTTTGCACAATGCCGAGGGCTGCCGCTTCGAGCAACTCATCGATTTGTGCGGCGTCGATTACTCCGAATATCGCGGTCAGGAACGCTGGCCGGGCCCGCGTTACGCGGTGGTATCGCACCTGTTGTCGGTCAGTCTCAACCAGCGGGTGCGGGTGCGGGTGTTCTGCGCCAATGACGAATTTCCCGTGCTGCCTTCGGTAACGCCGATCTGGAGCGGGGCCAACTGGTTCGAGCGCGAGGCGTTCGACCTGTTCGGCATCATGTTCGAGGGCCACACCGATCTGCGCCGCATCCTGACCGACTACGGTTTTGTCGGGCACCCGCTGCGCAAGGACTTTCCCCTGTCGGGCCATGTCGAAATGCGCTATGACCCGCAGCGCCAGCGCGTGGTGTATGAGCCGGTTTCGATCGAGCCGCGCGAAGTCACGCCACGCATCATCCGCGAAGAGCATTACGGAGGGCTGCACTAAAAAGCGCCCGGCGCGTGCCGCAATTCATCATGGCAGACATCAAGAATTACACGCTCAACTTCGGTCCCCAGCACCCGGCGGCGCACGGGGTGCTGCGGCTGGTGCTGGAGCTGGACGGCGAGGTCATCGAACGCTGCGATCCGCACGTCGGCCTGCTGCACCGCGCCACCGAAAAACTGGCCGAGCACAAGACTTTCGTGCAGGCGATGCCCTACATGGACCGGCTCGATTACGTGTCCATGATGTGCAACGAGCACGCCTATTGCCTGGCGGTGGAGCAGCTTTTGGGCATCGAGGTGCCGATTCGCGCGCAATACATCCGGGTGATGTTTTCCGAGATCACGCGCATCCTCAACCACCTGATGTGGCTCGGCTCGCACGGCAACGACTGCGGTTCTTCGACCATCCTGATCTACGCCTTCCGCGAGCGCGAGGATTTGTTCGACATGTACGAGGCCGTGTCGGGCGCGCGCATGCACGCGGCGTATTTCCGGCCCGGCGGCGTTTACCGCGACCTGCCCGATACCATGCCCCGGTACGAAAGCAAGATTCGCGGCGCCAAGTCGCTGCAAGCGCGCAACGCCAATCGGCAAGGATCGCTGCTGGACTTTATCGAGGACTTCACTCGGCGCTTTCCCAAGTGCATGGACGAGTACGAAACGCTGCTGACCGACAACCGCATTTGGAAGCAGCGCACCGTCGGCATCGGCGTGGTTTCGCCCGAGCGCGCGCTCAACCTGGGGCTGACCGGGCCGATGCTGCGCGGTTCCGGCATCGCTTGGGATCTGCGCAAGAAGCAGCCCTACGAGGTTTACGACAAGATGGATTTCGATATCCCGGTGGGCAAGACCGGCGATACCTACGACCGCTATCTGGTGCGCATGCACGAGATGCGCGAAGCCAACCGCATCATCAAACAGTGCGTGGATTGGCTGCGCGCCAATCCGGGGCCGGTGATCGTCGAAAACCACAAGGTCGCCCCGCCCAAGCGCCAGGCCATGAAGACCAACATGGAAGAGCTGATTCACCATTTCAAGCTCTTTACCGAAGGCATGCACGTGCCCGAAGGCGAGACCTATGCGGCCATCGAGCATCCCAAGGGCGAATTCGGCATTTACCTGATCAGCGACGGCGCCAACAAGCCTTACCGCATGAAGATCCGCGCGCCCGGATTTGCCCATTTGTCCGCGTTCGACGAACTGGCGCGCGGCCACATGCTGGCCGACGCGGTGGCCATCATCGGCTCGCTGGATATCGTGTTTGGAGAAATTGACCGATGAGCAGCGCAACCGTTGCCGCTAAAAAGAACGGGCCGGTAACGGCCCTGCCGCTGTCGGAAGCCACGCGCGCGCGCTTTGCCCGCGAGGTGGCCAAATATTCCACCGACCAGAAGCAGTCCGCCGCCATGGCATGCCTGGCGATCCTTCAGCAAGAGCACGGCTGGGTCAGCCCCGAAGCTGAGTTGGCGGTGGCCCAATACCTGGGCATGCCCGCGATGGCGGTGCACGAGGTCACCACCTTCTACAACATGTACAACCAGCAGCCGGTGGGCCGCTACAAGATCACCGTCTGCACCAACCTGCCGTGCCAGTTGCGCGGCGGGGCCCAGGCGTTGCAGGCGCTGGAGCAAAAACTGGGCATTGCCGACGGCGAAACCACCGCCGATGGCCTGTTTACCCTGCAACATTGCGAGTGCCTGGGCGCTTGCGCCGACGCGCCGGTGCTGCTGGTCAATGACCGGGCCATGTGCAGCTTCATGGACGATCAGAAGCTCAACGAACTGGTCGATGGCTTGAAAGCGGAGGCGGACCGATGAGCAATACCGCATCCGTGCTGGAACGCTTCGCCGCCACGGGCCGCGAAACGTGTTTTCATGGCCGCCACATCGAGCCGCAGATTTATGCCGGACTCAACGGCCAAAACTGGCGCATCAAAGATTACGAGGCGCGCGGCGGCTATCAGGCGCTGAAAAAAATCCTGGGTAAGGATGGCGGTGAGGGCATGACGCCCGATCAAGTTATCGCCACCGTTAAGGAATCGGGGCTGCGCGGGCGCGGCGGCGCGGGCTTTCCGACGGGGCTGAAGTGGAGCTTCATGCCGCGCCAATTTCCGGGACAAAAGTACCTGGTTTGCAACTCCGACGAGGGCGAACCGGGCACCTGCAAGGACCGCGACCTGCTGATGTACAACCCGCACATCGTCATCGAAGGCATGGCGATCGCCGCTTACGCGATGGGCGTAAGCGTGGGCTACAACTACATCCACGGCGAGATTTTCCAAATCTACGAACGCTTTGAGGCGGCGCTGGAAGAAGCGCGCGCCGCGGGCTATTTGGGCGGCAACATCCTGGGCAGCGATTTCAGCTTCCAATTGCACGCGCACCATGGCTTTGGCGCCTACGTGTGCGGCGAGGAAACGGGGCTGCTCGAATCCATCGAGGGCAAAAAAGGCCAGCCGCGCTTCAAGCCGCCGTTTCCGGCCAGCTTTGGCCTGTACGGCAAACCGACCACCGTCAACAACACCGAGACGCTGGCGGCGGTGCCATGGATCATCCGCAACGGCGGCGCGGCCTATCTGGCTTGCGGCAAACCCAACAACGGCGGCACCAAGATCTATTCGATCAGCGGCGACGTGGAACTGCCCGGCAACTATGAAGTCCCGATGGGCACGCCTTTTGCCAAGCTGCTGGAACTGGCTGGCGGCGTGCGCGGCGGGCGCCAGCTCAAGGCCGTGATTCCGGGCGGATCGTCCGCGCCGGTGCTGCCCGCGTCCATCATCATGGATTGCACGATGGACTACGACAGCATCGCCAAGGCCGGCTCCATGCTCGGCTCCGGCGCGGTCATCGTGATGGACGAAACGCGCTGCATGGTCAAATCGCTGCTGCGGCTGTCGTATTTTTATATGCACGAATCATGCGGCCAGTGCACGCCCTGCCGCGAAGGCACGGGGTGGCTTTGGCGCATCGTCGAGCGCATCGAGCGCGGCCAGGGCCGGCCCGAAGACTTGGATCTGCTCGATTCGGTCGGCGGCAACATCATGGGCCGCACCATTTGCGCCCTGGGCGATGCGGCGGCGATGCCGGTGCGCGGTATGCTCAAACACTACCGCGACGAATTCCAGTACCACATCGAGCACAAGCGTTGCCTGGTGCCGGCTTACGTCTGACGGGCGGGAAGAGAACGCGACATGGTTGAACTAGAAATCGACGGCAAAAAAGTCTCGGTGGCCGAGGGCAGCACGATCATTCATGCCGCGGCCAAGGCGCAGACTTTCATCCCGCACTTCTGCTACCACAAAAAGCTCTCCATCGCGGCCAGTTGCCGCATGTGCCTGGTGGACGTGGAAAAGGCGCCCAAGGCCGTGCCGGCTTGCGCCACGCCGGTCACGCAAGGCATGGTGGTGCGCACGCGCAGCGACAAGGCGGTGCAAGCGCAGCAATCGGTGATGGAGTTTTTGCTGATCAACCATCCGCTCGATTGCCCGATTTGCGACCAGGGCGGCGAATGCCAGTTGCAGGATGTGGCCGTGGGCTACGGCGCCGGCACGTCGCGTTACGTGGAAGAAAAACGCGTGGTGCCGGGCAAGGATGTGGGGCCGCTGGTTTCGATGGCGGAAATGAGCCGCTGCATCCAATGCACGCGCTGCGTACGCTTCGGGCAGGAAATCGCCGGGGTGATGGAACTGGGCATGGCCAACCGCGGCGAGCATTCGGCGATCGAAACCTTTGTCGGTTCCAGCGTCGATTCGGAGCTTTCGGGCAACATGATCGACATCTGCCCGGTCGGCGCGCTAACCAGCAAGCCGTTCCGCTACAGCGCCCGCACCTGGGAGTTGTCGCGCCGCAAGAGCATCAGCCCGCACGATTCCACCGGCGCCAACCTGATCGTGCAGGTCAAGGGCGACCGCGTGATGCGCGTCGTGCCGTTCGAGAACGAAGCTGTCAACGAATGCTGGATCGCCGACCGCGACCGCTTTTCCTACGAGGCGCTCAATTCCAATGAGCGCCTGACCCGTCCCATGCTCAAGCAGGGTGGGCAGTGGATCGAAGTCGATTGGGAAACCGCGCTCGATTACGTGGTGCGCGGCCTCAAGGACATCACCGCCGAGCATGGCGCGCAAGCCATCGGCGCGCTGGTCAGTCCGCACAGCACGGTCGAGGAGCTGTATCTGGCCGGCGCGCTGGTGCGCGGCCTGGGCAGCGCCAACATCGACTACCGGCTGCGCCACGCCGAATTTGAAACCGCGCAGCCGGGCGCGCGTTGGCTCGGCATGCCGATCGCGGCGCTGTCACAGTTGCAAAGCGCGCTGGTGATCGGCTCCAATTTGCGCAAGGACCATCCGCTGTTCGCGCAGCGCATCCGCCAGGCGGCGCGCCACGGCGCGCAGGTGGCGGTGATTACCTCGCCCGATCTGCTAACCGCACCCGACGCCTGGGCCTTGCCGCTGGCCGCCGGCGCGGTGGTGGAGCCGGGACTGTGGGTGCAGGAACTGGCGCGCGTCGCCGCGGCGGTAGCCCGCGCCAGAAGCGCGGCCGAGCCGATTACCGTCGAGATTACGCCGGGCGCGCAAGCCACGGCCCAAGTGCTGCTGGCGGGCGAATGCAAGGCGATTTTGCTGGGCAATGCCGCCGCGCGGCATCCCCAAGCGTCATCGCTGCTGGCGCTGGCGCAGTGGCTGGGCGGGCAGACCGGCGCGGCGGTGGGCTACCTGACCGAGGCGGCCAATACCGTGGGCGCCCAACTGGCCGGCGCGCTGCCGGGGCCGAGCGGCCTCAACGCCGCGCAAATGCTGGCCGGTGGGCTGAAGGCCGCGCTGCTGTTCAATTGCGAGCCGGGGCCGGACACCGCGCAACCGGGCGATTTGGCGGGCTGCGACATGGTGGTCACGTTCAGCCCGTTCAAGGCCAATCTGGACGTGAGCGACGTGCTGCTGCCCATCGCGCCGTTCACCGAAACCTCCGGCACGTTCGTCAATGCCGAGGGGCGTGCGCAAAGTTTCCATGCCGTGGTCAAGCCCTTGGGCGATACGCGGCCCGGCTGGAAGGTGCTGCGTGTGCTGGCCGACCTGCTGGGCATAAACCAGCCGGCGTACCAGAGTTCGCAAGAAGTGCTGGCGCAAGCGCTGGGCGCGGGTGTCACGCAAATCGCGCCGGAGCGCCTGAGCAACCATACCGGCGCCGCCATCGACGACAGCCCGGTTCAGGCCGCGCTTAAGCCCGTCGGCATCTACGCGCTCGATTCCATCGTGCGCCGCGCGCCGTCGCTGCAAAAAACCGCCGATGCGCACGCCGGCGCAACCGTTTTGGATGGAGGTGTTCCAGCATGATCGAGACCCTCTACAACGCGGGCCTGCATCTGGGCAGTCATTACTGGTGGACCGGCATCGCCTGGCCGGTGATCTGGGCGCTGGTCAAAATCGTCGTGGTGCTGGTGCCGCTGCTGATTTTCGTGGCGTACCTGACGCTGTGGGAGCGCAAGCTGCTCGGCTGGATGCAGGTGCGCCACGGCCCCAACCGGGTCGGCCCGTGGGGCATCTGGCAGCCGTTTGCCGATGCCTTCAAGCTGCTGACCAAGGAAATCATTTTGCCCACGGCGGCCAATAAAGGGCTGTTTTTGCTGGGGCCGGTGCTGGCGATCATGCCGGCGCTGGCGGCCTGGGTGGTGATTCCGTTTGGGCCGGAAGCGGCCATCTCCAACGTCAACGCCGGTCTGCTGCTGCTGATGGCGATTACCTCGATCGAGGTTTACGGTGTTCTCATCGCCGGTTGGGCGGCCAATTCCAAGTATTCCTTCTTGGGTGCCTTGCGTGCGTCGGCGCAGACCGTGAGCTACGAAATCGCGATGGGTTTCTGCTTCCTGGTGGTGCTGATGGTTTCGGGCAGCATGAACCTGACCGACATCGTGATGGTGCAGTCGCGCGGCTGGTTTGCCGATCACGGCGTGGGCTTTTTGTCATGGAACTGGCTGCCGCTGCTGCCGATCTTTTTCGTGTACATGATTTCCGGCGTGGCCGAAACCAACCGCCACCCGTTCGACGTGGTGGAAGGCGAGGCCGAAATCGTCGCGGGCCACATGGTCGAATATTCGGGCATGGGCTTTGCCGTGTTTTTCCTGGCCGAATACGCGGCCATGTGGCTGGTTGCGATTTTGGCCGTGACGATGTTCCTGGGCGGCTGGCTGCCGCCGTTTGAGTTCCTGTCGTTCGTGCCGGGCTGGATCTGGGTGATCGGCAAAACCTGTGTCATGGTTTCGATGTTCATCTGGATCCGCGCCACCTTCCCGCGCTTCCGCTATGACCAGATCATGCGGCTGGGCTGGAAAATCTTCATTCCGGTCACGCTCGTCTGGCTGCTGGTGGTGGCCCTGTGGCTGCTCAGTCCCTGGAACATCTGGCACTGACGGGAAAACATCATGTCAACCGCTGCACCTTTTTCCTGGCGTGATTTCTTCAAGAGCTTTTTGCTCGTGGAGCTGTTCAAGGGCATGTCCCTGACCGGGCGCTACGCCTTGTCCCGCAGGGTCACCGTCCAGTACCCCGAAGAAAAAACGCCGTTATCGCCGCGCTTTCGCGGCCTGCATGCCTTGCGCCGCTACGAAAACGGCGAGGAACGCTGCATCGGCTGCAAGCTGTGCGAGGCGGCCTGCCCGGCCATGGCGATTTCGATCGAAACGGCCGTGCGCGCGGACGGCTCGCGCCGCACCACGCGCTACGACATCGACCTGACCAAGTGCATCTTCTGCGGTTTCTGCGAGGAAAGCTGCCCGGTCGATTCGATCGTCGAAACCAATATCTTCGAATACCTCGGCGAACAGCGTGGCGACCTGTATTTCACCAAGGACATGCTGCTGGCCGTGGGCGATCGTTACGAGGCGCAGATTGCCGCGGCCAAGGCGGCGGACGCGCCTTACCGTTGAAAGCGCGGGCAACCCGGAAACACATCTCATGGAAGTCCAGACCGTTTTCTTCTACCTGTTCTCCTTGGTGCTGCTGGTATCGGCGTTCCGGGTTGTGACCGCGCGCAACCCGGTGCACGCGGTGCTCTATCTCATGCTGGCGTTTTCGCAAGCGGCGGGAGTGTGGCTGCTGCTCAAGGCCGAGTTTCTGGCCATCGTGCTGGTGCTGGTGTACCTGGGCGCGGTGATGGTGCTGTTCCTGTTCGTGGTGATGATGCTCGACATCCGCATCGAAGGCGCGCGGCGCGACTTCTGGCGCGCCCTGCCCTGGGCGCTGGCGATCGGCGCGCTGGTGGCGCTGGAAATGGCGATGGTGCTGTTCAAGAACTTGCGCGGCTTCGTGGCCGCGCCCGAAGCGATTTCCACCGCAGCCAGCGGCGCGGCGCAATACTCCAACACCCGGGAGCTGGGCCTGCTGCTCTACACCAAGTATCTGTATCAGGTGGAAGTGGCCGCCGTGCTGCTGCTGGTGGCGATGGTGGCGGCTATCGCGCTGACGCTGCGCCAGCGCAAGGACCACCGCACGATCGACGCCTCGCGGCAGGTGCACGTGCGCGCGGGCGACCGGCTGGAAATCGTCAAGCTGGCGCCCACCGGCGATCCGCTGCCCGAACCCGAACCGCCGCAACCGGCCCCCGCGCCCGCCGCGCCGGAGGAGAAAAAAGCATGACCCTCACGCTTGCCCATTACCTGACCCTGAGCGCGGTCCTGTTCGCGCTGGCGGTGGCCGGTATTTTTCTCAACCGCAAAAACCTGATCGTGCTGCTGATGGCCATCGAGCTGATGCTGCTGGCGGTCAACACCAATTTCGTCGCGTTTTCGCACTACCTGGGGGATATGCACGGGCAGGTGTTCGTGTTCTTCATCCTGACCGTGGCGGCGGCGGAATCGGCGATCGGTCTGGCGATTCTGGTGCAGCTGTTCCGCACCAGGCCGAACATCAATGTCGATGAACTCAATACCCTCAAAGGCTAACGCGCGATGAGTCAAATGCTTTCCGCTCCAATGCTGTGCGCGGTGCCGCTGGCGCCCTTGGCGGGGTCGGCGCTCGCGGGTATTTTCGGCACGGCCTTTGGCGGCAACCGCATTGGCCGCGCCGCCTCGCACACGCTGACCATCCTGGGCGTGGCGATCGCCTTCGCGCTGTCGGCCATGACGCTCAACGCCGTGGTGGACGGCGCGCGGTTCGACCAGACCCTTTACCACTGGATGACGGTCGGCAACCTGAAGATGGAAGTCGGCTTCCTGATCGATGGCCTGACCGCCACCATGATGTGCGTGGTGACCTTCGTGTCGCTGATGGTGCACCTGTACACCATCGGCTACATGGCCGATGATCCCGGCTACAACCGCTTTTTTTCCTACATCTCGCTGTTCACCTTCTCGATGCTGATGCTGGTGATGAGCAACAACTTCCTGCAACTGTTTTTTGGCTGGGAAGCGGTGGGGCTGGTGTCGTACCTGCTGATCGGCTTCTGGTACACGCGCCCGACGGCGATCTTCGCCAACATGAAGGCGTTTTTGGTCAACCGGGTGGGCGACTTCGGTTTCATCCTGGGCATCGGCCTGATCGCCGCTTTCGCGGACACTCTCAACTACGCCGAAGCCTTTGGCAAGGCGCCGGCATTGGGCACGCTGCTGTTTCCGGGCACGCACTGGCTGCTCATCACGGTGATCTGCATTTGCCTGTTCATCGGCGCGATGGGCAAGAGCGCGCAGTTCCCGCTGCACGTGTGGCTGCCCGATTCCATGGAAGGCCCCACGCCGATTTCCGCCCTGATCCACGCCGCCACCATGGTGACGGCGGGCATCTTCATGGTGGCGCGCATGTCGCCGCTGTTCGAGCTGTCCGATACGGCGCTCAACTTCATTTTGGTCATCGGCGGCATCACGGCGCTGTTCATGGGCTTTCTGGCCATCGTCCAGAACGACATCAAGCGCGTGATCGCCTATTCCACGCTCTCGCAACTGGGCTACATGACGGTGGCGCTGGGCGCGTCGGCCTATTCGGCGGCGATCTTCCACCTGATGACGCACGCTTTCTTCAAGGCGCTGCTGTTCTTGGCGGCCGGCTCGGTCATCATCGGCCTGCACCACAACCAGGACATCCGCTGGATGGGCGGGGTGCGCAAATACATGCCGATTACCTGGATCACCTTCCTGATCGGCTCGCTGGCGCTAATCGGCACGCCGTTCTTCGCCGGCTTCTACTCCAAGGACGCGATCATCGAGGCCGAGCACGCCAGCCATCTGTGGGCCGCCGGTTTTGCCTATTTTTCGGTGCTGGCCGGCGTGTTCGTGACGGCGTTTTATTCGTTCCGGCTGTATTTCCTGGTGTTCCACGGTAAGGAACGTTATGCCCAGAACCCGGACGCCCACCACGGCAACCACGGTCACGGCCACGCCGCCAAGCCGCACGAATCGCCCTGGGTGGTCTGGCTGCCGCTGGTGCTGCTGGCGATACCGTCGGTGTTCATCGGCTGGCTGATCATGCCGATGCTGTTCGGCGACCTGTTCCAGGGCGCGATCATCGTCGACGCCGCGCGCCACCCGGCGATGGCCGAGCTGGCGGAAAACATCCACAGCTGGCAGCAAATGGCCCTGCACGGGTTCACCAGCGCGCCGTTCTGGCTGGCGGCGGCGGGCGTGGCCGCGGCGTATTACCTGTACATGGTCAACCCGGCGCTGCCCGCGCGCATCAAGGCGGCGCTGCTGCCGATCTACCGTATCCTGGACAACAAGTACTACATGGACTGGTTCAACGAAAACGTGATCGCGCGCGGCACGCGGCTGCTGGGTTCGGGGCTGTGGAACGTCGGCGACCGGGGCCTGATCGACGGCGCCATCGTCAACGGTTCATGGAAGCTGGTGGGCTGGGTGGCCGGCGTGACGCGCCGGTTGCAGACCGGGTTTCTGTATCAGTACGCCCTGGCGATGATCCTGGGCGTGTTCATTCTGATGACCTGCTTCGTCATCTGGCTCAACAAGTAAGGGAGATTGCTCTGTCATGTGGTTGAGCCTTGCTATCTGGGTGCCGATCGGTTTCGGCATCGTGCTGCTCGCGCTGGGGCGCGAAAACCAGGCGTCGCTGGTGCGCTGGCTGGCGCTCGTGGGTTCCATCCTGGGGCTGCTGGTAACGCTGCCGCTGTGGACCGGCTTCAAGCTCGGCACGGCGCAGATGCAATTTGTCGAGCGCCCGGAGCGGGAATGGATTTCCCGCTTCCATGCCCATTACCACCTGGGGGTGGACGGCATTTCGCTGTGGCTGGTGCTGCTCACGGCGTTCATCACCGTGATCGTGGTCATCGCCGGCTGGGAGGTGATCCAGCGCAAGGTCAGCCAGTATTACGCGGCGTTCCTGATTCTGTCGGGGCTGATGATCGGCGTGTTTACCGCGCTCGACGGCCTGCTGTTCTACGTTTTCTTCGAGGCCACGCTGATTCCGATGTATCTCATCATCGGCATCTGGGGCGGCCCCAACCGGATCTACGCGGCGTTCAAGTTCTTCCTCTACACGCTGTTGGGGTCCTTGCTGCTGCTGGTGGCTTTCATCTACCTGTACGCGCGTTCGGGCGGCAACTTCGACATCCAGGCCTGGCAAGCGCTGCCGCTGTCGGGCACGGTGCAGACGCTGCTGTTCTTCGCCATGTTCGCCGCCTTCGCGGTCAAGGTGCCGATGTGGCCGGTGCACACGTGGTTGCCCGATGTGCACGTGGAAGCGCCTACCGGCGGTTCAGCGGTGCTGGCGGCCATCATGCTCAAGCTGGGCGCATATGGCTTTTTGCGCTTTTCGCTGCCAATCCTGCCCGATGCCTCGCGCCAATGGGCCGGGCTGATGATCGCGCTGTCGCTGATCGCCGTGATCTACGTGGGCTTGGTGGCGATCGTGCAAAAGGACATGAAAAAGCTGGTGGCGTATTCGTCTGTCGCGCACATGGGTTTCGTCACGCTGGGCTTTTTCATCTTCAACCCCGCGGGGGTTACCGGCGGCCTGCTGCAGATGATCGCGCACGGCCTGGTTTCAGCCGCCATGTTCCTGTGCATCGGCGTGCTGTATGACCGTATGCATTCGCGCCAAATCGCCGACTACGGCGGGGTGGTCAACACCATGCCGCGCTTCGCGGCGCTGGCGCTGCTGTTTGCCATGGCCAACTGCGGCTTGCCGGGCACGGCGGGGTTTGTAGGCGAATGGACCGTGATTCTGGGCGCGGTCAAGGCCAATTTCTGGCTGGGCCTGCTGGCCGCGCTCGCGCTCATCCTGGGGGCGGCCTACACGCTGTGGATGTACAAACGGGTTTATTTCGGCGCCGTGGCCAACAATCGCGTGCGCGCACTCAAGGAAATCAACGCCCGCGAGTACCTGATGCTGGTCATCCTGGCCGTGGCGGTGCTGTGGATGGGGCTGTATCCCAAACCGTTTACCGACACGATGGACGCATCGGTGACGCACCTGCTGCAACAGGCATCGGCCACCAAATTGGCCGCGCCCCAGCCCAATTGAGGAATGTGAAACGCCATGATAGACCGATTCAGTTGGGTGGCCGTTTATCCGCAGATCGTGCTGCTGGTCATGACCTGCGTGATTGCGCTGGCCGATTTGTTTGACCGCAGCAAGCGCCGTCACGCGGCCTACATCATTTCCATCCTGACGCTGCTGGCGGTGGCTGTGCTGGCTGCCGTCTATGCCAGCGACGGCAAAACCGTCTATGGTTTCGGCGGCGCGATAGTCAGTGATCCCCTGGCCAATTGGCTGATCTGCTTTGCCTGCATCGCAACGCTGGTGGCGCTGGTGTATTCACGCGGCTATATCCAGGTGCGCGGTATGTTGCGCGGCGGCGAGTGGTATGTGCTCAATCTGCTGGCGCTGTTGGGCACGCTGGTGATCTGCACCGGCAGCAACCTGCTGGTGCTTTATCTGGGGCTGGAACTGCTGACACTTTCCGGTTACGCGCTGGTGGCCTTGCGGCGCGACGATGCCACCGCGGTCGAAGCGGCCATGAAATATTTCGTGCTCGGCTCCATGGCCTCGGGCTTTCTGCTCTACGGCCTGTCCATGATCTATGGCGCCACCGGCACACTGGATATCGGCAATTTGTTCGAGACCGTGGCTTCCGGCCAAGTCAGCCGCCAGGTGCTGGCGTTCGGCCTGGTGTTCGTGGTGGCGGGCGTGGCCTTCAAGTTCGGCGCCGCGCCGTTCCACATGTGGCTGCCCGACGTGTACCACGGCGCGCCCACCGCTGTCACGTTGGTCATCGGCGCCGCGCCCAAGCTGGCGGCTTTCGCGCTGGCGATCCGGCTGCTGGTCGAAGGACTGCTGCCGCAGGCGGCCGATTGGCAGCCGATGCTGGCCCTGCTGGCCGTCGTATCGCTGCTGGTGGGCAATCTGGCGGCCATCGCGCAAACCAACCTCAAGCGCATGCTGGCCTATTCAACCATCGCACAAATGGGTTTCGTGCTGCTGGGCCTGCTGGCCGGCGTGGTGCACGGCAACACGCTGCCGGCGGCCAACGCCTACAGCTCGGCGATGTTTTACGTGGTGACCTATGTGCTGGCCACGCTGGTGAGTTTCGGCGTGATCGTGCTGCTTTCGCGCGAAGGGTTTGAAAGTGAGGAAGTTGCCGATTTCGCGGGCCTGAACCGGCGCAGCCCGTGGTATGCGGCGGTCATGGCCATCTGCCTGTTCTCGCTGGCGGGCATCCCGCCGCTGGTGGGCTTTCAGGCCAAGCTCGCGGTACTGCAAGCGCTGCTCGGCACCGGACAGGCGATTCACATCGGGCTGGCGGTATTCGCGGTGCTCATGTCGTTGGTGGGGGCGTTCTATTACATCCGCGTGATCAAGGTCATGTATTTCGACGAACCGCCGACCGGCGCGGTGCCGCTTGCCGCCCCGGCGGACATGCGCGCGGTGCTCTCGGTCAATGGCTTGCTGCTGCTGCTGCTGGGCATCTTCCCAGGCCAGCTGCTCACGCTGTGCGCACAAGCGGTGATGCAGATGCTCACGACCTGAGAACCTGTTCAAGATCTTTTCGGGGCCGCGCAGGTGTCTTTTCGGGATGGGATGCAAGACGCAAATCCTCGCCATAGCCGTGCTATGGCGAGGATTTGCAACGACGCGAGAAACGCCCGAAAAGACGCCTGCCCTTCGGGTTGGGTCGAAATCGGGCGATTCGGCGCGCCGTTCGCTTGCATGGGCATGAGCCCATGCGGCGCGCCCTGAAGCGCCAACTCATCCCGATTGCGACCCAACGCGGCCCCGAAAAGATCTTGAACAGGCTCTAAGACATGCCCGCTGCCGATGCGCATCTGATCGAAACCCGGCTCTCCGGCGAGGTTTTGGTGCGTGGCAGCTTTCTGACCCTGCAACGTGACGCCGTGCGCCTGCCCGATGGCGGTCAGGCCACCCGCGAATACCTCAACCACCCCGGCGCGGTCGCGATCGTGCCGCTGATCGAAGGAAACGGCGGGGCGCTGCAACTGGTACTGGAGCGCCAATACCGCTACCCGGTCGAACAGGTCATCATCGAATTTCCCGCCGGCAAGCTCGATCCGGGCGAGCGCACCTTCGACTGCGCCCGGCGCGAGTTGCGCGAGGAAACCGGCTACGCCGCCCGCGAATGGGCGCGCGCCGCGCGTCTGCATCCCACGGTAGCCTATTCAACCGAATCCATCGACCTCTGGTTTGCACGCGGCCTGACGCAGGGCGCGCGGCGATTGGACGCCGGTGAACATCTGGATGTGTTCACCGCCACGCCGCGGCAGCTTTTGGATTGGTGCCGGGACGAAACCATCACCGATGCCAAGACGCTCGTGGCCGCGCTCTGGCTTGACCAATGGCTTGCCGGGCGCTGGACGCTCGACTGGCGCGCGGAGCAGGATTGGGCGGCGGCGGTGGAAAATACGGCCACATCATGAAAGTGCTCGACCTTCGATGCGCCCAGGGCCACGGCTTCGAAGGCTGGTTCACGTCCGAGGACGATTTCCGGCAGCAAGCCGACGGCGGCCTGTTGACCTGTCCGTTGTGCGGACAGGCGCGCATCACCCGATTGCCCAGTGCACCGCACCTGAACTTGCGCGGTGAAAGCGGTCATCACGGCGGCGGGAGCGGGTTTTCGGACACAGCGGAAAACGCCCAAGAGCAATATCCGGTTGCCGCACCAAGAGCCGAAATGACTCCATCTATCGCAGCCCAAGCGGCCTGGCTGCACTTGGTGCGGCGCGTGCTCGAACGGACTGAAGACGTCGGCCAGCGCTTTGCCCAGGAAGCGCGCCGCATACACCACGGCGAAGTGCCCGAGCGCGGCATCCGCGGCAAAGCCAGCCTCGCCGAAGCCGAAGAGCTCTTGGCCGAAGGCATCGCCATCCTGCCCCTGCCTATTCCGGAAGGGATGGATGGGCCGGTACAGTGATACGGATTGGCCGAGTTTTGAAAGCCTACTGAACTGGCGTTGTGCGCCGGTGCGCAGGAATCGCATCTGTTGGTAAAAATCCGCACGCAATCCACCCGCATTTCCGAAGGGAATGGCGTGCTGGCGTCAGGCGGGCCGAGCCAGTCGCCGCCCACGTCAATGTTGAGGATGATGAAGCTGGACTGACCATTCGGCGATTGCGCCATGAGATGCGGAACATCGCAAACCAGACCCGCGACGCTTCGGGCCGGATAGTTGCGGCTACAAGCTGGTTGAGCTTGTCCCGGACTGCGCTTCGCTAGTCCAGGCTACCTTGTCGCCCCTGCAAAATTCACCCCAACGCTCCAAGAGCCGTTGGTCTGACCGCTTTTTCCGGGCGCAACGCCGTTGCCAGCGCTCTTTCAAGCCAAACCAGCAACGCCAACACGAGCGCAAAAAGGCC
>Ga0209629_10001253_pt1 | contig 15728 bp, 13 predicted proteins | sample TergutCu122P5_FD_187286 | JGI IMG/M metagenome (GOLD analysis project Ga0209629, IMG submission 187286) | Cubitermes ugandensis P5 segment gut microbial communities from Kakamega Forest, Kenya - Cu122 P5 (SPAdes) (version 2) | ecosystem: Host-associated > Arthropoda: Insects > Digestive system...
CCTTATTCCGCCTTTTTTGCCAAAACGCCAAAACCGCATATGCCAAAATTATTACCGCGTTTTAATCCGTCCGGTTTATAGGTAAGATTTTCCATAAAAAATAAAATTTAAGAATGCGGGAAATGCTTGTGAAAATATTATTGGGTTTTACGGCGCTGTTTTTGTACGCCGGAGGTTTTTGCGCGGGCGTTGACAACCAAATATGGTTCTCTTCAAAATTCTCTTTTGAAAAAGGCCTGCCGGCCGACAAAGGGACAAAAAATTATTTTAATTCCGCGTCCAATTATTTGTTTTTGTCGTCTTCCGCCGCGCTCACGCCATATCTGGGCGCGGAGGGAATTTTCTCCGCCGGGACTTACCGCTTTCAGACGCCGCTTCAAAGCGATTCCAGAATAAACGCCGCCGTAAACATGCTCGCCGCCAGGCTCAAAACCGGCGGTTTTTTGTTTGAGATCGGGCGCATTTTTTACGGTTCCAAAAACACGCTTATGCCGTACTACGGTTTGTATGACAATTATTTCGGCGTAAATTCTTCCGCGCTGGACGGAGGTTACGGCTCCGCTGATTTTGGAAAATATTTTAACCTGAGCGCGGTTTACGGCAGAGAAACCGAAGATTATTTCTCCGACGGGGAGGGAACTCTGGCCGGCGCCGTTCTGTCCGCGCGCCCGGCCGCCGGCGTGGAGCTTGCGCCTTTCGCGTATAATTTTAAGACGACAAATTCCGCCCAAATGTACAAAAGAAATTTGCGGCTTTACGGCGCGTATCTGGATTTTAACCTGAACGGCCGCGCGAGTTTATATATTTCTTACGCCGCCAACAAAGGGAAAGACGATTATTTTTACAATCTGATATTCAGCCCCGGGGCTTATGATTACAACGGGGACGCGTGGCTCGTGAAATTTAACAGCGAGAATGAAACAAGGGATATGTTTTACAATCTCCGTTTTCTTTATTTAAATTCCTCCGGCGGCGGAATCAGCGAAATGGGTTTCAAGAGCATACACCCGTATATTTGTCTGGGCTCTATTTTTACAAATTTAAATATGCCGCGCGGCTTAAACAACGATTTTTTCAACGCTTCGCATTATGCCGGCAGCGCGGACCGGCTTCTGGCTTACAACATAGGCGCTTCCCTGAGCCCTAAAGTTTTAAGATTTTTAAAAATTGATTTTGACATGTATTCTTACGCGGACACTTTGTCATATCTCCGTAATTCTTCCCTCGGCAGCGAGATTGACGCCGCGCTCACGGTCACTCCCGTGAAAAATTTTGATTTGTCAGTCATCTACGCCAAATTCTATCCGGGCCAGGGTTTTAAGGACCAGTTTCTCGTCAAGTATGTTGACGTGGGCGACATAACCCAGCTTGCTTTCAAAGCCGTCATAAAATTCTAGTATAATTAAGGCTGATAACTAATGTATGCGCGCGCTCCGAAGCGCGCGGACGGAATGTTGAGTGCGGACCTCCGCACACCTGTTTTATGTTGCGCGTCTTCGCCGCGCAACCGGTTTTAGCCGCAGAAATTGCGGCGTGGTTTGCGGTGCTTTATTCAGACGGCTCAACGGCAATGACGGGGGATGAGTGAAAAAAATTATTTTTTTGTGTTTTATTTTTCTGTGCGCGGGACGGGTTTTTGCCGCGGTCAACCTTACCCTGGCGCAGTGCGAAAACGCGGCGCTGTCCAATTCCCCGGACATAAAAACGCTTGAGGCCCAGGCTTCAGCGGCGCGGGCTGTTTACCAAAATGTTTCTTCATCTCTTTATCCTACGTTAAATTTTGAGGCGGACGGGTCTTACGTCACCCAGGTTCCGTCGCTCAATTTGGGCGGGCAGAGTCTCCGGTTCGGGGACCACTGGGGTTATTCGCTGGGCCCGGTTTTATATTACACTTTGTTTGATTTCGGCGCGCGGGCGGGCGCGGGCAAAAGCGCAAAAAACGCTTATGAGGCCGCGCAGGCGCAGCTCGACTGGGCCAAAAAAAACGCGCTTCTTTCCGCGCGGCTGGCCTACTTTAAAGTAACCGCGGATTTGGAAAATATGTTTTTGCTAAGCGGACAACTTGAAGTCGCGCGCCGGCAGCTTGCCGACGTGAAAAATGCTTTCGCTTCCGGCGCCAAAACCAGCCTTGACGTTTATATGGCGGACAAGCAGGTCTTGTCCCTGCTCTCCCAAATCAACGCAGCGCGCGCGGCCACCGCGGCCGGCCTGCGCGATTTATTTGAAATCACGGTCGACGATTTCGGCGTAAATCCGTCCTATCCCCTTGACGCCAGAATTAAAAACACCGACGGGCTGGAGCCCGCCTCCGTTTTGCTCGGCACCGACGGGCCGGACGCGGTTTTGGCAAATTTCAAAATCTACAATTATTTTAATTTTGACGAAAACGGCCCGCGGCTTTTGGCGCAGGACAAAATGGCCGAGTATTATAACCGCCTGGCAAAAAGCTACAATTCCTCTCTCTATCCCCGCGTATCGTTTAAGGCCGGCGCTTATCTTCAATATCCCAACGGGCCGATAAGGGAAAACGTGTTTTTGGGCCAGGGCGCGCTGAGCCTTGTTGTGCCTTTGTTTGAGGGTTCCAAAACCCGTTCCCAGGCGGAGCAGCAAAGGCAGAACGCGCTTGCCGCCGAAGCGCAGAAACGGCAAATTTACAACAACCTAAAAAAAATGTTCGACGGCGCAAAGGACCGTCTGGCTTCCGTGCAGACGGAGCAGAAACTGGCCGCGCAAATTATCGAGGACAACAGGAGAGCGCTTGATTTGACCTACTCCGCCTACAAAGCCGGCGACGTTACTTTTCTGGAAGTCGACACGGCGGACAATAATCTTACCGCCGGAAAAATAGCTTTGGTGAATTTAAAAATTGAAGAACTTACAAAACTCGCGGTCATCGCGAGTCTGGGGAAATAATATGAGAAAATTAGCAGCCGCCGCAGTGATAATACTTTTAATTCTGGTGGCGGTAAGCCTTATATTTTTCCGCCGCACGCCTTTCGCGTACAGCGGCGTGGTGGAGGCGGCGGAAGTGGATTTGTCCCCGCGCCTGACGCAGGAAATTATAAAACTTTACGTCGACGAAGGCTCCGAAATAAAAACCGGCGCTCCTTTGGCGGAACTGGACTGCCAGGACGTAAACCTTGCCGCGGGCATCGCCGAAAGCGAATTTAAACGGGCGGCAACCATGCTCAAAACCGCGTCCGGCTCGCAGGCCGCGTATGACCGCGCCAAATTTAATTATGACGACGCGACGCTGAAACAAAGCTGGTGCCTCATCACAAGCCCGCTCGACGGAAAAGTTTTGTACCGTTATAACCGCGCGGGAGAGCTGGCCCAGGCCGGCAGAAAAATTTTTACGGTCGCGGATTTAAGCGAAATGGACGTGTGGGTTTACGTCCCGCATGACAGGCTGGCCGCGCTGCACGTCGGTGACAAGCTTACCGCCAAACTGCCCGAAACCGGCCAAACTTTCAACGGCGACATTATGGTAATCAACGACACGGCGGAGTTCACGCCCAAAAACGTGCAAACCAGGGACGAGAGAAGCCGCCTTGTTTTCGGCATAAAAACAAGATTTAAAAATGACGAGGCTCTTTCCCTTAAACCCGGCATGACTCTTGAAGTAAGTCTCCCAAAATGAATAACATTACCGTCTCAAACGTCAGCAAAAAAATGAAAAAAATGCCGGCTTTAAGCGGCGTAAGCATGACGTTTGAGGGCGGCGTTATTAACGGCGTTGTCGGGCCCAACGGCGCGGGAAAAACAACCTTGCTGCGCTGCCTTTCTTCCCTGCTGACGCCGGACGAAGGCAAAATCGAATTTGAAACCGGCGACAAAAAAATGACGCCGGCGGACGCTAAAAAATTCACCGCCTATTTCCCGCAGGAACCCAGCCTTTACCCGGACTTAAACTGCATGGAGCATTTGCAATTCTTCCGCGATTTATATTCCTTAGACGGCAAAAGTTTCAAAAAACGCGTTGACGAACTTTTTGAAGTCACCGGCCTTTACCGGTTCCGCGCGAGAAGAGCGGGCCAGCTTTCCGGCGGCATGTACAAAAAACTGGGCCTAATGTGCGTGCTGTTAAACAACCCCAAATTTTTATTTCTCGACGAGCCTACTATCGGCGTTGACCCCGTCAGCCGCCGCGAACTCTGGGAACTGGTGCACAAATTCGCCGCCGGGGGAATGAACGTCATCATGAGCACTTCCTACATGGACGAGGCTCTGCGCTGCGGCGCGGTGAGCGTTTTAAAAGAGGGCAAACTGGTTGTTTCCGGCGCGCCGCGCAAAATTATGGAAGATTTTAAAATTGAAAAATTTGAGGACATTTTTCTTAAATGAAAACTTCAAAAGAAATAATCCGGGCGGAAAACCTGACCGTCGCTTTCGGCTCTTTCAAAGCGGTGGACGGCATTTCTTTTGACGTGAAAGACGGCGAAATTTTCGGTTTCCTGGGCGCGAACGGCGCGGGCAAGACAACCACGATACGCGCCATCTGCGGCCTTTTGTCCCCGTCGTCCGGCAAAATTTTTGTGGACGGAAAAGACGCGTCCGGCGACGTTTCCGCCCTGAAACCGCGCATAGGCTACATGTCCCAAAAATTCACGCTTTATAAAGATTTGACCATCAAAGAAAATTTTGAGTTCGCCGGCGCGCTTTATAATATGAAAGCGGCGGACATAAAAAAAAGAAGCAAAATTTTAACTGATTTTATAAAACTGAAATTTGACGAAAACACAGCCGTGGAAGATTTGCCCGGCGGCGTAAAGCAGATGGTGTCCCTCTGCGCCGCGCTTTTGCATGATCCCGACATTATTTTTCTGGACGAGCCCACCGCCGGAGTCGACCCCGCCACGCGGGCGGATTTTTGGACGCTCATAAAAAATCTGGCGGGACAAGGCACGACGGTTTTCGTCACCACGCATTACATGGACGAGGCCGCTTACTGCGAAAGAATAGTTTTGATGTCCGCCGGAAAAATAGCCGCGCTGGGTGCGCCGCAGGATTTGATAAAACAGAATTTTCCGAAGCCGTTCGCGGAACTTATTTTTAAAGACGGCGCGGCGGCGGATAAAATGAAAACCGGAATAAATTCCGCGAATTTTGCCCGCGCGGAAAATTACGGCGCGGGCCTGCGGGTTGAAATTTTTGAAGAAGAAAAATTTAAAAATTTCGCGGCCGAAAATAAAAATATTTTTAAAACAAAACCGTCTTCCCCGTCGCTGGAAGACGTGTTTCTCAAACTGGCAAAAAACAAATGAGAGACTTTTTTATCAGCGTGCGCGCCATAGCGCTCAAAGAATACAAGCACATTGTCAGGGACCCTTTTACCCTGGCGGTGGCTCTTGTGATTCCGCTGGTTTTTGTGTTTTGTTTCGGTTTCATAATCGACCTGGATTACAAACACATGCAGGTTATGGCGCGGGACAATGACATGACCGCGCAGTCCCGCCGGTTTTTGCAGATGATGGGGGCAAGCGGATATTTTGATTTAATCCCGTCGCACTCTCCTCTTGACGCGGACATGGCCGTTTACAAAAACCGTTTCCCGGGAATTTTGATAATCCAAAAGAACTTCGGCAAAAATATTAAGGCGGGGGATTTGAAAAACCCCGCACGCGCGCAGCTGCTCGTCGACGGCACGGACAACGCCAAGGCCGGCATAATTTTAAATTATATGAGCGGCGTCACGCAGGCGGCGCAGCGGGTTTTCGGATTTACCCCGGCGGTCAGCCCGGACATTGTCCGCACGCGCTTCTTGTTCAACCCGGAATTGAACAGCCGCTGGTTTATAGTCCCGGCGCTCGCCACAATCATAATCGCAATGCTGTCAATTATTCTGACGGCGCTTACCGTGGCGAAAGAATGGGAAAACGGGTCCATGGAACTTTTATTGTCAACTCCCGTGCACCCGTTTGAAATCGTCGTCGGAAAAATGGCCCCGTATTTCGCGCTCAGTTTTTTTAACGTGCTTCTGATTTTCGCGCTGGCCGTGCTGGTTTTCAAAATACCGTTCGTCGGCAGTTTTATTTTATATATGGCGGCGTGCGTGATTTTTATAACGGGCGCGCTGGGGCTGGGCATTTTGATTTCGGTCCTCACGCGCTCGCAGGCGGCGGCCATACAGTTTGCGTTTGCCGTCGGCATGCTGCCGGGTTTTGTGTTTTCCGGCTGGATTTTCCCGATAGAGAATATGCCGGCGTTTTTCCGCGGACTCACTTTTATTTTTCCGCAGCGGTGGTTTTTGACCATAAGCAGAACGCTGTTTTTGAGCGACGCGGGTTTCGCCGCGCTCGCCCTGCCGTTTTTGTGTCTTGCGGTTTTTACAACCGCCATGATTTTTCTGGGCGTGAAAAAATTTAAAAAGGACGTGGAGCCATGAGACCGCGCGTGCTTGCGGGTTTTATAAAAAAAGAGTTCAAGCAGATTCTGCGCGACCCCAAAATGCGCGCGGCCATATTTTTTGTCCCCGTTATGCAGAGCGTGCTTTTCGGCCTTGCTCTGACCAGCGAGGTTAAAAACATCCGATTCGCCGTCGTGGGCAAACCCACCGCCATGGCCCGCCGCATACAAACCCGCGCTTTGGCGAGCGGCTGGTTTAAGACGGCAAATATCAATGAGCGGGGAATTTTAAATCCCGCGGACCTGCTGATTTCCCGCCAGGCCGAAGCCGTTCTGGTGCTGCCCGCCGAAGGGGCCGAAGCCGCCGCCGCGCGCGGGGACAAACCTTTCCAGCTTCTGGTAAACGCCACTAACGCCGTGCGCGCGCAGCAGGTGGACGGTTACGTCAAAAATATTCTGCTTGAGGTTATCGCGGAAAAATATCCGGCGGCCGCGCGGGACGGAATTATAAAAATAGACGCGCGCGTTTTGTTTAACCATTACATGGAAACTTCATTTTTAATGATACCCGCGCTGATGGCCATGAGCGCGTTTATCGTTCTTATGACCGTGTCCGGCATGGCGCTGGCTAAAGAAAAAGAGACGGGCACAATGGAAAAATTAATGGTGTCCCCGGCGACCGAGGCGGAAATTCTGCTTGGCAAAACAATTCCCTATTTTATCATCGGGCTGATTGTGGTGGGGTTTATTTTTACGATAGGCGTTTTCGGGTTCGGCATACCGTTCAGAGGGCACTTGTGGCAGGTTCTTCTGACGGCGTGTTTGTTCGCGGTGGCCGCGCTGTCGGCCGCGGTGATGATTTCAACCATCTCGGCAAACCAGCAGGCTTCAATGATGGGCGGATTCCTTTTTTCTTTCCCCGCGATTTTGCTGTCCGGCACTTTTGTGCCGACGGAGAATTTTCCCGTTTACGCCCACTGGCTGATTTATTTGAACCCGATGATGTACAGCGTTACCAGTTTCAGAAACATTATGCTCAAAGGCGGCGATCTGGCGCAGTTTTGGCAGTACAGCGGCGCGCTGTTTGCCATAGCGTTAGTCATGGCCGTAATCGGCTACAAAAACTTTAAATCCAAATTGAATTAAGGTGTGATTTTCCCGGAAAATCACATTTATTTCACCCGCTCGCGCGGACGGCGCGCTTCGCGGTTTCTTCTGCTTCGCTCCCTTCGGTCGCGTTGGCTTGCGGGAGAAAAAATTTCTTCGGCTTTTGGCGGCTTTTTTATTTTTTCCGCGCTAACGTACCGCTTCGTCGCTCCGCTCCTCAGCTTCTCAGTACGACGCGCACGGAAGAAAATAAAAAATCCGCTCAAAATCCTGTGAAATTTTTTGTGACGGACTACGGGTTACGGCCAAGGCCAGACACGGCGGGACACGGCCACGACGCGGCTTTGGGCGCGGCGGGGTTAGTTTTTTATTGAAGTTCTTCCGGCAGGCCGCCTGCGGCTTGTCTTGCGCGCTGCAAGGCTTCGGCGACCGGATTTGCCGGCGGGCCGAAAGATATGCTTTCAATTACTTTTTGGCTGGCGGAGCGGGCGGAATTGTTTTCTTCCAAAAGAAATATCCACAGCTTGTCGTTTTCCGCGCATATCAGTTCGGTTTTAAAAGTATTGTTTTGGACGGACTCTATTTGTTTGCACGCTTTGCCGGACACGCGTTTATCCCGCCCTTGCAAATTTTGCAGATTTACGTCCGTATTGTTCGCCGTAAAACTGTACGCCAGGGAAAAACCGTCCGAAGCGCCGGTGTAGTCAGCGCCGTTGTCTCTTTCAGTTTTTGACAAAGGCACCGGGGAAAATATTTGGACTCCTCCGTCCAAAGAAGTTCTCTGCGCGCCGGCGGAAGACGTAAGGGCCGCCCCCGCCGAAGCATATTGTTTTAAGTCCAGCGCGCCCGCCGCCGACGGCCCGAACAGAAAATAAAATATGATGTTCCCGAGACAGGCGGAAAATACGGTCCACAAAAGCGTTGAGGCCGCGCGCGGGATTCCCTCAATTTTAAAAACGGCCCACAAACAAGCCGCCCCAACGATAAAAGACGTTATCAGAAGCGTCATATATTTCCCCCGGCTATTTCAGCTCTATCGGCAGTTTGCCCCGCGCTTCGCGCGCGCCCAGCAGAATTTCCGCGGCGGTTTTGATTGAGAATTTGTTTACCCCGTACGTAAGCAGCACCGTCCCGGCTTTGGGATACGACGAAACCTCGTACGGGCTCATAAGAGAAATTAAAGCCGCGGCGGGATATTTGGAAAGCAGCGCGTTCACGGTTTTTACCTGCCGCGTAAAAGGCTGCGCGCCCCACTGCATGGTCGCCAGAACAAGCGCGTCCGCGCCGGCGGCGCAGGCTTCCGCGCGTTTTAAATCTTTGGTCCCCGGGAACATGGGGGCGTTATAATAATTGACTTCCCAGCCTTTTTCCAGAAAAGGCTCCGTAAACGCCGGAATTTCACCCGCGAATCTGGCGGGCGCGAAAAACACCGCGCACAGTTTGCCGTTTTCTTTTTTGAACGGAGCCAGATTATTTTCGTTCCGCAAAAGCGTGACCGATTTTTGCGCTATAATTTCAACCGCTTTGTCAAAAGCCCCGGACACGTCTTCCGGCGCGGCGGGTTTGTCAAAAAGCCCGGCCTTCTTTTTTAAATCCAAAACTCTTTTTGCCGCTTCGTCAATGCGCGTTTTGGAAACCTCTTTGCCGACGAATTTTTGTATCCGGCCGAAAATTCTCTCCGCGTTCGGAAAAACGCCCAGCAGCGCGACGTCGGAGCCGGCCTCCACGGTGCGCGCGGCGTTCAGCGCTATTCCCCCGCCTTCTTCCGCGGCACCCGCCATGTCCAGCGCGTCGGAAATCACGACTCCGTTAAAACCCATTTCTTTCCGCAATAAATCATTCAGAATTTTACTTGAATACGTCGCCGCATGGTCAGGGTCGTAGGATTTATAAATAATGTGCGCGGTCATAATGCCCGGCACTCCCGCCTCAATCGCTTTTTTAAAAGGGGCCAGGTGCACTTTTTCCATTTCTTCTTTTGAAGTGTCTAAGACGGGCAGCTCATAATGCGTGTCCAGCACCGTGTTGCCGTGGCCGGGAAAGTGCTTTGCCACCGAGACCACTCCGGCCGCCGTTAAACCGTTCACGACCGCCGCGCCCATTCTTCCCACCAAATCGCTGTTTGACCCGAACGAGCGCACGCCTATAATCGGATTGCCGGGATTTACGTTAACGTCCACCACCGGCGAAAAATCAACCTGCACGCCCGCGTTTTTAAGCTGCAAGCCCGCAAGATAAAAAAGGCGCGCGGCCGCGTCCTCGTCGTCAGCGGCGGCTACCATCATATTGGTGGGCAGGGTCTGGAAGCCGAGGGTAACCGGCGTGTAAACCGTGCCGCCCTCGTAATCTATCGCGATAAAAAGCGGTATTCCCGACGGGGAATTGGAAGCCCAGCTTTGCAGTTTGGCGGTAAGCGCCTTTGTCTGTTCAATGGAATAGTCCCCCCACTGTATCAGCACGCCGCCGACGAGGCCTTTCTCGATAATATTTTTATATTTGTCCGCTTTGTCAATGTCCGTAAACAGAACAAGCGTCTGGCCGAGTTTCTGCTCCGTCGTCAGTTGTTCAAAAGGAACTTTCTGCGCGCGCAAAAAAAGAGGGACGAACAATAAAATTAAAAATATTTTTTTCATTCTCTGGTTATTGTTATAAACGGAACTTCGTTCTGCGTAAACAGCCTCATGGGCGGCCCCCAGTAAAACGCGCCCGACGTGATATAATAATTTGTGTTTCTGTATTTAAACAAACCGTAGACGCGTTTATATCTCAGCCGCACGGCAAGGTTGAAAGGGAAAATCTGCCCGTCGTGCGTGTGGCCGCTGAGCATGAGGCCGACCTTGTTTTGCGCCGTCTCAAAAAACCTGGGCTCATGCTCCATTAAAATATTGTAATTTTTCGGGTCCAGCGTATCCAAAAATTTTGCAAAATCTTTTTGGCTTATGCGGGCGGAAGTAAAATCGTCCACGCCGGAAACGGTTACGCCGGGCAGCGGGCTCACGGTCTGCTGCCGCAAAAGTTTGACCCCGGCTTCTTCAAAAAAATTCATGTTTTGGGCAATGCCGCCGTAAAATTCATGGTTGCCCAGAGAGCCGTAAACGCCGTATTTCGCTTTCAGCTGTTTTAAAGCGTCGATATTCTGCCGCCTGTTTTTGCCGCCCTCAAAAAAATCTCCCGTCACCAAGATAAGGTCCGGCTCCAGTGCGTTTATTTCGTCAACCATTTTCTTGACGCGGTTAACGCTTACGCCGGGGCCGAGGTGCGTGTCCGAAATCTGCGCGACGGTCAGTTTGTCCACGGGCAGATTGGCGGCTTTAATATTTATTCTTTCTATGACCGGCGTTCTCAGCCCGCCGGTAACCGCGAGTATCGTAAAAATAATAATCACGCCCAGCCCCGCTTTCCCCAGCCAGACCGGAACCGCGATTTTAAACCACCCCAAAAGAATCACGCCGCAAACCAAAACCAGGCAGACGGAAAACGCGATAAACAAAATCCCTATCCAATAATATCCGGCGTTAAGCAGCAGGCCGGTCAGTCCGCTCTCGGCTTTTCTGTGAAACGCAAACCCAGTCATAATAAGCAGCGTGCCGAAGACCGGCAAAGCCCAAAATAAATGTTTGGTTATTTGGGACGGAAAAAAATAATAAAAAGTTCCCGCGCAAAAAACGTGCAGACTCAAAACCACAAGTAAACCCACGGCAAAAAACGCGTACATTATTTACCCCTGTAAAACCGTAATTGAGTATAATATAATATATTATCATTTACATTTGAGGGTTTCCAAAAATTATGACTATCAGAGTACGTTTTGCGCCGAGTCCCACCGGGTTTCTGCACATAGGCGGCGTGCGCACCGCGCTGTTCAACTATCTTTTCGCGCGGCATAACAAAGGCGTGTTCATGCTGAGGATTGAAGACACCGACGAAGAACGCTCCACCGCGGAATCCGTCAAAGCCATTTTTGACGGCATGGAATGGACAAAACTGAACTGGGACGAGGGCCCGATGCGCGACGGCTCCGAAATCGGCCCGCACAAACCGTACCTCCAGTCCGCCCGCGCGGACCAGGGAATTTATAAAAAATATATTGACCAGCTGCTGGCCGAAGGCAAAGCCTACAAATGCTACTGCACGCCTGAGGAACTGGAAGCCGCGCGGCAGGAAGCAATAGCCAAAAAACTTCCCCCGCGCTATAACGGCAAGTGCAAACATTTGACCGGCGCGCAGCGGGCGGAATTGGAAGCAAAAGGAAGAAAGCCCGCCGTCCGTTTCAACATGCCCAAGGAAGGCCTGGCGGGGTGGAACGATTTAATCCGTGGAGAAGTGGTTTTCGCCAGCAAAGATTTGTATGATTTGGTAATCCAGAAAACGTCCGGCTATCCGACGTATAATTTTGCCTGCGTGATTGACGACCACCTGATGGACATCACGCACGTCATACGCGGGGACGACCATATTTCAAACACCCCGGCGCAAATACAGATGTACCGCGCTTTCGGGTGGAATCCGCCGGAGTTCGCGCACCTATCAATGATACACGGGCCCGACGGCACAAAGCTTTCCAAACGCCACGGCGCCACCAGCGTTATAGAATACCAGAAGATGGGATATTTGCCGGAAGCCGTGGTCAATTATCTGGCGCTGCTGGGCTGGTCAACGTCCGACTCGCAGCAGATTTTCGCGCCGGGCGAACTTGAACAAAAGTTTGACATAAAGGGCTGCCAGAAAAGCCCCGCCATTTTTGACCCCGCCAAACTTGAGTGGATGAACGGCGAATATATCCGCATGGCGCCCGTGGGCAAAGTTACGGATTTGGCGATGCCGTTTATCAAAGAGGCGGGCATAAAAGTTGACGGCGTTCCGCGCGAAAAACTTGAGGCCGTCATAGAGCTTGAGCATGAAAAATACAAAAGGCTGACCGAAGTGCCGGGGCTTATAAAATTTTTCTTCGCCGAGCCGGAGTTTGACCCCGCCGCCGTTGAAAAAGTTTTAAAAAAACCCGAGGCCCGCGGCGTTTTGGAAGGAATGGCGGAGGCATACGAAAAACTTACGCCCTTCGCCGAAGCGGAACTTGAAAAGGCGGCCAGGGATTACGCCGCGTCGAAAAATTTAAAGACCGGGCAGATTTTCCACCCGGTGCGGGTTGCCGTTTCCGGGCTTACGCACGGACCCACGCTTTTTAAAATGCTAGAGTTAATGGGAAAAGACGTTGTTGTAAAACGGCTCAAAAACGCGGTAAAGTTCATTTAACGCCGGGGTTTAGTTTAAATGAGATACTGGATGCTGGAAAAGGGCGACGTCATAGGCCCTCTTGAATCTTCCGATTTGGAAAAAACGCAGGGGTTCACCTCTGACGCTCTCGTATGCCCCGAAAACATGGGGGACAACCCGGACAACTGGAAACCCGCGTCCTCATACATTGACTTCGGCGGAAAACAAAACGCCGCGCCGACGCAGACCGTGCCGACGGAACCTTCCCGGGGCAAACTCCCCGCCGGGGACAAACTTTCAATAGAAGACTATTTTGCCAACATTTACCAGAACGAAAACAGCCAGCTGAGCGAAATTTTGGGCATACCCGACGAGCTTGAAAATTCCGACATAAACCTGGGCCGCTTTTTGCAGAGAGAGTTAAGGCCGGACACGAAAACCAAAAACAACCGCCTGGCGCGCGAGCTGGAAAAAGAAGACACGCGGACGCAGACCAGAACTTTCGGCCCGCAGGGCAAAATTTTAAGCCGCGATTTCACCAAAAAAGACGTTAAAGAAAACACAAATTCAGATTTCACGGAAACTTTAAAACCCGTCACCGCGCGCGGCCCCGCGGCCCAGCCCCCGGCGGCAAAAGAGGAACCAAAGCCGGCGCAAATTTCCATTCCCCCGGCCGCTCCGCAGCGCCCCGCTCCGGCCGCGCGGCAAACTCCCGTCCAGGACCCGGTGACGGAACTCGCTCTTGCCAAAGCCCAGACTCTCAGGCTGAAAAACGACGACGCTCCCAAACAGGACGAAATTTCGGTAAAGCAGGACAGCCCGGAAGAAATTTTTGCAAAAACCGCGACCGCGGCCGCCGCGGCCCGCGCCAAAGCCAAGGCGGAACAGCCGCATAAAACGGCAAGCCCGGAAACGGACCCGGACATAACTTTTAACGTAACCCGCACCACGCTCAAGGCCCAGGACATAGCCGCGCCGAAGGACAAAACGCGCCGCGCCCGTTTTGTTCTTGCCGGCGCCGTTATGCTGTGCCTTTTATTATTTCTGTCTGCCCTGGCTTTTATTTTTAACAGATACAACCGTCAGGCCGCGCCCGTCGAACTCACCGCCGCGCAGGTAAGACAGCTTTCAAAACCGCCGGAGCCCGTTATGCCGTCCCCGCCGGAAATACTCCCGGCCCAGACGCCGGTGCCGGCGGTTCTTCCTCCCCCTCCCTATCAGGCAAAACCAAAATCCAACGGAGCCGGGGACAGAGCGGTCGCGATAGCGCAAAATTATTTTTTGAAAGACAAAAACGCCGCCGTGGGCGCTTTTCTGGACGGCTACTTCACGCAGTACCGACGCCAGGGCTATACCGCGACATGGTCAAGCGAGCCGTTACATAAAGACATTTATATAGTAAAATACATGTTGACAAAGACGCGCCAGGAACCCATAATTTATATTTTTGAAGTCGACGTGAAAAAAGGGGAAGTCACCGGCGCGCTTAACAACTTAACGCTGGATTTACTGAATATGTAATCAGAGCAAAAGAGAGGGTTTATGCTGGTAATGGAAGAGTTGTTTAAACTGATGAAAGAAAACGGCGCGTCGGACATACATTTGACCGTGGGCGCGTCTCCGATACTGCGCATAAACGGCAAACTTTTCGCGACTCCGTTTGAAGTTTTGACCCCGGAAAAAGCGCAGAGCCTCATATACTCCATTATGTCCGACGAGCAGAAACAGCGTTTTGAGACAGAGGAGGAACTGGACTTCGCCTTCGGCATGAAATCCTACGGCCGCCTCAGAATGAACGTCTTCCGCCAGAGAAACACCATAGGCGCGGCCATACGCTCAATCCCTTTTGAGTTTAAAACTTTTGACGAACTCGGCCTTCCGCAGCAGGCCGTAAAACATATCATAGGCCTCAACAAAGGCCTGGTGCTGATAACGGGCTCCACGGGTTCCGGCAAATCCACGACGCTGGCAAGCATAATCAATTATCTCAACACCAACAACAACTACCACATAATGACCGTGGAAGACCCCATTGAATTTGTGCACAACCACAAAAAAAGCATAGTCAACCAGCGCGAAGTCGGGTCCGACACGCACAGTTTTACGGAAGCCCTCCGCCACGTTCTGCGCCAGGACCCGGACGTTATTCTGATAGGCGAAATGAGGGACTACGACACCATGCAGGCCGCTTTAAACATAGCGGAAACCGGCCACTTGGTTTTTGCGACTCTGCACACGCCGGACGCGGCGCAGAGCATAAACCGCGTGGTGGACGTTTTTCCCCCGCACCAGCAGGAACAGGCCAGAATGCAAATGTCTTTCGTCGTCGAAGCCATAATGTGCCAGCAGCTTGTCCCGGCGGCCGACGGCAAGGGGCGCATTTTGGCGGCGGAAGTTTTGCTGGCCAATTCCGCGCTGCGCAATCTGATAAGGGACAAAAAGACGGAGCAGGTTATAAATATCATGCAGACCAACTCCAACGCGGGCATGATGACCATGAACCAGTCGCTGGTGGATTTGTATCTTGCCAAAAAAATAACGTACCAGGACGCGATTGTCCACTCGTCCAACATAATAGACTTCAAAAACTATTTGCAGCAGAAAACCGGCGGCAAACAATAGCCGTAAATTAACTCCCCGGATACCAGTTCACCGCGTTTGCGCTGCACGCGGTCTGCGTTAAAGACGGATTACTGAACAAACCAGGGTCGTCGCAAAACCCCCCGCCGTTTAAATTACGGCTGGGGGTTTTGTTATATCGGGCAGGGCGTTTTTTATGACGAATATTTTAATTATTAAGAATCATAGCCGAGGTACATTCTTGTGTATACACAGGCGGTATTGGCCAGGTCAGGGTTTGTAAACGCGCTTGCCGGCTGGCAGCACATTACAGCCATACCCGGTTTGTTTCTGTCAAAACACACCGCGGGGTGGTATTGCGCAACTTCGTCCGATCCGAGCTTACACGGGCCAAGAAACATGGACGCTGTGCCCCAGACGTCATAACAAGTTCCTATTGGTACTGTGTTTGTAATTCTGTTAGTTGCATCATAGCAATCCGTATT
>Ga0209629_10001256_pt1 | contig 15711 bp, 14 predicted proteins | sample TergutCu122P5_FD_187286 | JGI IMG/M metagenome (GOLD analysis project Ga0209629, IMG submission 187286) | Cubitermes ugandensis P5 segment gut microbial communities from Kakamega Forest, Kenya - Cu122 P5 (SPAdes) (version 2) | ecosystem: Host-associated > Arthropoda: Insects > Digestive system...
TCATGGACTTGTTGGTTGAATATCTTGTCAAAGAGCTGGATGAACTTCATAGAGAAAATGTGGTCATAAATTATCTAGGAGACATAACTAAGCTCCCTGAAAAATGTCAGAAGAATTTAAAAAATTCTAAGAACAAAACGAAAGATAATACTGGGCTTCACTTAAATCTATGCATTAACTACGGAGGAAGGAGCGAAATCGTAAAATCATTTAAAGAAATATATGCTGAAATTAAGCTAGGTAACATTTCTATCGACGATGTGGATGAAAATATGATTTCTGATCACCTTTATACTTCTGGAATGCCAGATCCTGATATTGTGATAAGACCTTCCGGAGAGTATAGGCTGAGCAATTTTTTAATATGGCAATGCGCTTATTCAGAATTTTGGTTTTCAAATATATTTTGGCCAGATTTTAGAATAGAGCATTTAAGGAGAGCAATTTTAGATTATCAAAAAAGGGATAGGCGTTTTGGAGGTGTATGATGATCAATAAAGTTATTAAAACTGATAATAGAGTTTTAGGGATGCTATTATTTTCGCCTCTTTTGCTATTATTGATTTTTGGAGGAGAGGTTTTAAGATACGGTTTATTAGTTTTAAGTTCAATTTGCATATATGAGTTCTACCATGCTTTTACTAATAGGGATATACATGCTAATTTATATCTAGGAATATTATTTAATGTAATTTTTTATGTATTCCTACTAGGTAATGAAATCGATGAAAATCATTTACTTATGATATTTGTTTTGTTTTTACTCGTTTGTTTGGGTTATACATTATTTTCTAAAAAAAACAATATTATAGATGCCTTTGTAACCTTTATACCTTCAATGTATATATCTATTCCCTGGAGTTTACTTTTACTCATAGATGCAATGCCAAAAGGAAATTTATTGATATGGATTCCTTTAATAACTACCTGGTGCTGTGACATCTTAGCCTACTATATTGGTAAAAATTTTGGAAGAATAAAATTGAGTGAATCCATAAGTCCTAAAAAAACTGTGGAAGGTTCAATCGGTGGAATAATTGGTTCTGTAGGCGTAAGTATGCTAGTTGGAGTTGTTTTTGGGAAAACTTTAAATATATCATTGATTCACTTCTTATTTATGGGAATAATTGCTGGGATTGTTGGGCAGATGGGTGATCTAGTAGCTTCATCTATTAAAAGATATAATGGCATTAAAGACTTTAGTCATATAATACCAGCGCATGGTGGAATGCTGGATAGATTTGATAGTGTACTTTTTAATAACATGGCAATATTTTTATATTTAAGTATAATATTAAAATTATAAAGTTTGACTAAAATCGCTTAATGGATAATATAATGATTATTAGGAGGGTCTATGAAAAATATTTCAGTTTTAGGAGTGACTGGCTCTATTGGTCTTCAAACATTAGAATGCATAAGAAATCAAAGAGATGAGCTTAAACTCATAGCAATTTCAGCAAATAGAGATCATAAGAAGCTAATAAATATCATCGAAGAATTTTCTCCTAAGTATGTATCGTGTTTTGATGAAAATTGCTATGAGGAAATTGCAAAATATAAAGAGACCACAGGATTAAAATTTGAATTATTTATAGGGCAAGAAGGCAATATCAAAATTTGCATTTTAGATGAAATTGATATAGTGGTAACTGCAGTAGTTGGGATGATAGGACTTGTTCCAACTGTCGAGGCTATAAAACATAAGAAGACTATCGCACTTGCTAATAAAGAGACATTAGTAGTGGGTGGGAAGATAATCATGTCACTTGCTAGGGAAGTAGGCGTTAAAATTTTACCTGTTGATTCAGAACATAGTGCTATTTTTCAATGCTTAATGGGCAATAATAAAGAAGAAGTTTATAAGATTTTATTGACTGCATCTGGAGGACCATTTAGAGGATATTCTTTAGAAAGATTAGAACATGTGACAAAGGAAGATGCTCTTAAACATCCAAATTGGAATATGGGTCCTAAAATAACTATAGATTCATCTACGCTTATGAATAAAGGATTAGAATTAATCGAAGCGTATTGGCTTTATGGAATCAGTGAAGAAAATATAGAAATAGTAGTACATCCACAATCTAAAATTCATTCCATGGTTGAATATGTGGATGGATCTGTTATCGCTCAAATATCTTCACCAGATATGAGATTGCCAATTCAATTTGCGCTTAATTATCCAAAGAGGGCAAATAGAATAATAAATAGGATAAATTTTTATGATATTAAAGAACTTACTTTTGAAAAACCAGACTTAAATACTTTTAAATGCTTAAAATTAGCCTATGAAGCTATAAAAGAAGGTGGAGCTTTACCTTGCATTTTAAATGGTGCAAATGAAGCCTGTGTAGATTTATTTTTAAAAGATAAAATTACTTTTTTACAAATTGGGAATATTATAGAAAGAGCTTTAAATAAATTTGAAAATAAGGAGAGTCTTCAAATAGAAGAACTTATTTATATAGATAAAAAGGTTAGGGAATACGTTTATAGAATCGGAGGTTAACAATAACGATGTCACAAATTGTATATATAATTATTGCAATCTTAGCTTTTGGAATAATTGTAATAATCCATGAACTTGGTCATTTTTTTATAGCTAAATTAAATGGAATAATGGTGGAAGAATTTTCATTAGGTATGGGACCTAAGCTCTTTGGAATAAAGGGAAAAGAAACTCAATATAATGTTAGAATCCTTCCTTTTGGTGGATATGTTAAAATGCTAGGAGAAGAGAGCGAAGTCGATAGTCAAAGGAGTTTTAGTTCAAAAGCACCGTGGCGAAAGCTGTCTGTAGTGATTGCAGGTCCATTAATAAATATCATCACTGCTTTGATTATTTTTGTTACTATTTCTTTTGCAACTGGAGTAGTTCTAAATTCGGTAGCTACTTTCAATGCTTTGTCACCATCTAGGGAAGCTGGAGTCATGTTAGATGATGAGATATTAGCAGTAAATAAAAGTAAAATATTTACATATACTGATCTAGAGATAGAAGTTCAAAATAGTCAAGGTCAGAAAATTTTGCTTACAATTAAAAGAGATGGAGCAAAAAAAGATATATATGTGATGCCTGTAAAGGGATATATACTAGGCTTCAATCCTGCATACGACGATAACAGTAAACCTCTTCCTAAAATAGCAACGCTTATAGATGGATATCCAGCAAAAGAAAATGGTTTATTAGAAGGAGATGTAATAGTAGGTGTTGATGGCATTACGATTTCAAATTACGATGAGTTTAGCAAATATATGGCTAAGAATAATGGTGAAAGCGTTAATTTAGAAATAAATCGTAATGGAGCTATTTTATCATTTAATATAACACCAGTGAAATCTGATAGTTATACTATTGGAATAAACCCTAAATATGACGATCATCCTTCATTTATAGAAGGAGCAAAGTATGGAATTAATCAATCTATTTCTTTGTTCAAACAAATAATTGGATTTTTCGGGACTTTGTTTAGAGGGCAGGCTCATATGAATGAAGTAGGTGGTCCCATAAGTTTAATAAGGGTTACATCTGCAGCAACGGAGCAAGGTGCCTTACCATTGATTACAATAATAGCTTTCATCAATTTAAATTTAGGCATAATGAATTTATTGCCATTTCCAGCTTTAGACGGTGGTCAAATTGTAATTTTCCTATATGAAATCATATCTAGAAGAAAAGCTAATCAAAAACTTGTTGAAAGCCTTAATTATTTTGGATATATGTTTTTAATGGCACTTATGGTGTTTATGATTTTTAAGGATATATTTTTTCCTATAAAATTTTAATTTTATCTATAGTTAAGAAAAAATATCTTGTATGAGAAATAGGCACTTATCTATTCCTATAAGGTGGTAGTTTTCATGGAGAATCTGCAAAAATCGATTTTAGAGAATATTTCTCAGTTTAACTTTAACCTAAAAAAAATACAATATTTAAAGAAATCAAATATATTAAAGGTATTTATTATAGCAAAAGAAGAAGACTCAGATAAAATATTATCATTTAAACGATGTTTAAATGATAATATTAATTTTTGTAATAAAATAGAGGTAATATTAAATAGAAATTATGAAAACTTAACAATGGAATATATCTTAGAGCATTATTGGGGAGAACTTGTACAACATATAGAAGATGAAATGCCTATGAGCAAGATGATTTTGTTTAATTGTGAAAGAGAGTTTAAAGATGAAAAAATCATCATATATCATTGCAACAAATACATATCCAATATTTTAGAGGCTGCCTTTTTTACGAAGAAGTTTAGCAAAATAATTGAAGATAAATTTAATTTAAAATATAATGTGGAACTAGCTTTTGATGAGAAATTATTTGCAAGTTTAGAATATAATAAAGATAGAGATACGATAAAAACCGATGCTCCTAAGAAAGTTTCCGAGATAAAAGCAGAATCTAAACCAGTCTTACCGCAAAAAGAAGCGAAGAAAAAATCTACTGAAAGTAAAGGTGTGGTCATTGGGAAAGATTTTAATGATATAACTCTCGATATAATCGAATTAAATGAACCTATGGGGAAGATCGCTCTCTGTGGTGAGATTTTTAAAGTCGATATAGTTCTAACAAAGACACTGAAGAAATTATACAATATTTATTTTACAGATTTTACGTCGTCTATCCTCATAAAATTCTTCTTAAAAGAACAGGATGCAGAAAGTGTTACTCTAAATATTAAGCCTGGCTTTTATGGCAAGATAAGAGGCAATTTAATTTACGATACATTTTCTAAAGAACTGGTTTTAATGGCTCAAGATATAGTAAAGATCGATAGAGAGACAAGAATTGATGCTGCAGAAGAAAAACGCATTGAGCTCCATTTACATACAAAAATGAGTGCTATGGATGCTATAACTTCTATGGAAGATATGATAAAAAGAGCAGCTAAATGGGGGCATAAGGCTATTGGGCTTACAGATCATGGAGTAGTTCAAGCTTTCCCTGAAGCAATGGAGGCAAGTAAAAAATATGGAGTCAAAGTGCTCTATGGCGTTGAAGGGTATATGATTGACGATGATGCAAAGATAGTATTAAATCCGGCAGATAAGAATATAGACGATGAATTTGTAGCATTTGATATCGAGACCACAGGGTTTTCACCAGAAAAAGACACTATAATCGAGATAGGTGCTGTGAAAATCAAAGATGGAGAGATAGTGGATAGTTTTTCTAAACTCATAAATCCGCATAGAAAACTTCCTTCAAAGATCGTGGAGATTACGAATATAACCGATGACATGCTAGAAGGAAAAGAGAGCATTGAGGATGTTCTTCCAGCATTTATAAGATTTTGCAGAGATGCTAATTTAGTCGCCCATAATGCATCTTTTGATATATCGTTTATAAATATAAACTGCAAAAGACAAGGTCTTGATCATGATTTTACTGTAATAGATACATTGCAGCTTTCAAGGATGCTCTATACGGATTTAAAAAGGTATAAGCTAGATAAAGTGTGCAAATACTTGAACATCTCTTTAGAAAATCACCATAGAGCAGAAGATGATGCCAAAGCTTGCGGTGAAATAATGATCCATTCCATAAAAAAGTTAAAATCTATGAACATAGAAAGCCTTGAAGAGCTGAATCGTGAATTTAAAAATACCATAGATTTTAAAAAACTAAATACATATCATACGATCATATACGCTAAGAACCAAAGTGGGATTAAGAAACTTTATGAGATAATCTCTGACTCTCATATAAATAGCTTTTATAAAAAACCCAGGATAAAGAAGAGCATGATCATGAAATATAGAGATGATTTAATAGTTGGATCTGCTTGTGAAAGTGGGCTTTTAGTTCGTGAAATATTATCTGGCAAATCAGAAGAGGAGTTAAAGGATATCGTAGAATTTTATGATTATCTAGAGATTCAGCCCATCGATAACAATAGGTTTTTAATAAAAAACGGGAGCTTGCAGTCTGAAGATGATTTAAGAGAATTAAACAGGAAGATAGTTAGATTAGGTGAAATATATGAAAAGCCAGTTGTAGCTACATGTGACGTTCATTTTTTAGATCCATATATGTCTATCTATAGAAAGGTCTTGTTGAAAGGTTTGGGTTATTCCGATTCAGATGATGATATACCGCTTTATTTTAGAACTACAGAGGAGATGCTAAAGGAATTTTCTTACTTGGGAGATGAAAAATCCTATGAAGTTGTCGTAACTAACTCTAGGTTAATAGCTGATATGATAGATTTCGTAAAACCGATTCCTGATGAAACATACACTCCTAAAATCCCTGGTGCAGAAGAAGAAATAAGAAATATAGCTATTTCAAATGTAAGTAGAATTTACGGAGAAAACTTGCCAGATGTAATTAAAAAAAGGCTGGATAAAGAATTAAATTCAATAATTAATCATGGCTATGCAGTTTTATATTTAATAGCTCATAAGCTAGTTAAAAAATCCTATAGCGATGGGTACTTAGTAGGATCCAGGGGATCTGTTGGATCTTCATTTGTAGCTACTATGTGTGGGATTACTGAAGTGAATGGGTTGCCTCCTCACTATATTTGTCCTAAATGTAAAAATAGTGAATTTATTCTGGATGGCTCTGTGGCTTCTGGAGTGGATCTTCCAGATAAGATATGTCCAAAGTGCGGTACTCAATATAAAAAGGACGGATTTGACATTCCATTTGAGACATTTTTAGGATTTGATGGGGATAAAGAACCAGATATCGATTTAAACTTTTCTGGGGAATATCAACCAGTTGTACATAAATATACAGAAGAATTGTTTGGAAAAGGCTACGTTTTTAGAGCAGGGACTATTGGAAGTATCGCAGACAAAACAGCTTACGGGTTTTCAAAAAAATACTTTGAAGATAAAGGAATCAAAGCATCAAATGCTGAGGTAGAAAGATTAGCTCAAGGATGCAATGGAGTTAAGAGGACAACAGGACAGCATCCAGGCGGCATAATGGTTGTACCAAATGATAATGATATACATAATTTTACGCCAATTCAACATCCAGCCGATGACGCTGACAGCAGTGTAATAACTACTCATTTTGATTACCATTCCATAAGCGGCAGGTTATTAAAACTAGATATTTTAGGTCATGATGATCCTACTATTTTAAGAATGCTTCAGGATTTAACAGGCATAGATCCAAAATCAATTCCACTTGCAGATTCGAAAGTTTTGAGTTTATTTACATCTACAGAAGCTCTAGGGATAACAAAGGAAGAACTGGGGTGTGAGCTTGGCTGCCTCGGTATTCCTGAATTTGGAACCAAATTTGTAAGGCAGATGCTTTTAGAAACAAAGCCCAAGACTTTTTCTGATCTTGTGAGGATATCTGGGCTTTCACACGGAACCGATGTATGGATAAATAATGCTCAATACTTTATAAAGGAAGGATTTACGACACTTAAGGACTGCATTGCAACGAGAGATGGCATAATGGTTTATCTATTATATAAAGGTCTAGAGCCTAAAACATCCTTTACTATAATGGAAAAGGTCAGAAAGGGGAAAGGTCTTAGCGAAGATGATGAAAAGATTTTAAAAGAGCACGATGTTCCAGATTGGTATATCGAGTCCTGTAAGAGGATTAAATACATGTTTCCACTAGGCCATGCCGTTGCATATGTGATGATGGCTGTAAGGATTGCTTATTTTAAAGTCTATTATCCATTGGCTTATTATGCTACATATTTTAGCGTTAGAAGTGCTGATTTTGATGCTGAATTGATTGTAAAAGGCGAAGGGACCATGAAGAACAAAATGGATGAAATAAATAAGCTTGGAAACAATGCCACTGCAAAGGATAAAAACTTATTTACCATTTTAGAGATTTGCTATGAGATGTATAAACGAGGGTTTAGATTTTTAAAAGTCGATCTTTATAAATCTCATAGATCAAAATTTTTAATAGACGGAAACAGCTTAATTCCACCTTTTAGTTCGCTTCAGGGAGTTGGAGAAAATGCAGCAAAAGGCATAATGGAAGCGAGGGATATGGGAGAATTTTTATCAATTGAGGATTTAAAGATGAGAGCAAAGCTTACCAAAACAGCTATCGAAACACTTTATAACCATGGATCCTTAAATAACCTCAGCGAGAGGAATCAACTTAGTTTATTTTAAAAAATCATCAACAAATCTTAACAAATTCATCACATTTAAATTTTATAATAATATTGTAACCAAGAAAAGTAATAGTATTTAAGATAAAAGATCTTTCCAAATTCAAGTGTATATGATATGATAAATCATGATATAACTTGGATGTGGATTGAAACAAGATAAATAGAGAAAATACTTTTTGGACCCTCCTTAAATATAAACTGAGATTGTTCTCAGTTATTTTTTTGTTTAAAATAGTTTGTGGAAAAAATTGTAGATAAGCCTAGAAAAAGAGCAGAAGATTTGATATACTGATAAATAACAAAAAATAAATTAAGTTATAACTTAGCACTAAATATTGATATTCTTGTATACTAAATATATACTTTAATTATTAATACGGAGGTATCATTATGGAATTTGTAAAAGCTCGAAAAGTAGGAAACTCAATAACTTTAGCTGCACCTCGTGAACTCAATGTTAACGTTGGTGAAGAATTTTTTGCCTATAAAGGTGTAGATGGCGTTATAGTGTATGCACCACGCATTAAAAACCCTTTTGGTGAACTAAATTCATTTCCAATGAAAGATGATTTTGAGGAGGTTAAAATACTTGATACAGAAATCGAATAATCCATACATTCCGCTAAAAGCCTCTGAATTAATAGAGGTTTTTTATTATAAATCTAAATTTGGGAGGGATAATCAATGGGAAAAATTAATTTAAAACAAGTTTTCAGGATCTTTTTAGATAAGAAGAAAGATGCTAAACCATCAGGTATAGTGGCGAGCAGAGCACTTACTTGAGCCATCCACTTATTATATTTGTTAAGAGCTGAACCACTTAAATTAATAGCATTTACTTGATTATTAGCTATGGTCTGAGTACTATTTCCTGTATGCACAAATGGATCACCAATTGAACTTGCAGGGGAAGATGGTGGAGTCACAATTATTGGTGTAGTTGTTTGATTTACCAATGTGAGAGTGCCCCAAAATTGAGGTGTATTATAACCATTAGCAGTTAAGTCACTCCAAACAGTGAGTTTTCTTGTAGTACCATCAACATCGTTGATTTGAACATCAAAGTCGATAAAACTGCATAAAATGCTTCTTTTGGAGTCAGATCTGAATTGAATAACAATGGACCATACTCGCTTCTCCAGCTTGTTGCATCATCAATTCCCCAGATAGTAACACGTTCAATAACATGGTATGTGTTTGGATCCTTGTTATCAGGACCTGCAGCATACTTCTTAAATACTTGAAAAAGTTTAGCGTATTCTATGCATTTCTTGTACAAGTTATATCAGTTTTAAAATAATCTTTATAAAAAGTTGCTCTAATTGATCTCCAAATAGAAAGTTATAAACAACATTTTTATAAGTTAAAATATATAATATTAAACAGTTAATTAAAATGTATTAAATATTATTTATTACTATTTATTTTTTTAAGCATTTTTTTAAAGCAGCACAAATAAACCTTTTTCATAATTTCTTTTAAAAACGGCTAATCGTTGAATACCAAGGCATATACAGTTATCAATGAACATGAACAGTTTCCTTTTTCTAACTTTAGCAATTTTAAGCTGTAGCTTAGCAGCCTTTAGAATATTTAATTAATTCTTTATAATCGGTGCACCTAGCGAGATCAATAATCCCTTGAGTCACGAATCCTTTTCTCAGATATTGTTCCATATGGTTGTCGTCCAAACCCACTTTTAAATATTTATTGATCTCATTTTCTTTAAAAGCTTTATATTTTAGTACTGCTTTACCCTTTAAAGGAATTATTGCCCTTAAAACATCTTCGACCATGCCGCTTGCAACATATAGCGTAATCTTAGTAGTGCTTGGAACCATTCCCAATGTTCTATCTATCTTCTTTTCCCAAGTCTCAGGCACTGACTTCTTTAATTCCTCGTCATATACCCCTTTTCCAGGTCCAGCGAGCATCTCCCTCAATTTAGGGATATCATTTATCTGGTTTCCCATTTTATTTATGATCAAGTCTTGGGTTTCTTTTTCCTTTATCATCGATAATATCCTTGCTGCACTCCTTGTTATGTGATTTTTATAGAGCAAATCTAAAGCTAAAGGGGATAAATTCTTAAATCCTCTAATTGTATTTGCTGTAGTTCTAGATATTCCAGCACTTTCTGCAATTTTATCCGTTATATTCATTTGGGTCCTATGCGTCCTGCTATTAGATAAAATTTTATCTAATAATAGAATCGATTTAACTTGAATATCTTTCGATATTTTTCTATAAGCTAAATTCGTAGATATTATTATACCCTGTATTGTTGATGAATCTGTGTTCGGGTCTAAAACCAGGCATTCTGGAAATAAATAACTTTCATCCGAAGTATTGTTATATAAGTGATTTAAAGCAATAAGCCTCGATCTTCCGCTAACCACAATATATTGATCGGTATTAGACATTTTTTTAACCAAAAGTGGACTTATTAACCCATACATTTCGATCTTCTCCATCAAATCCAGCAGCTCTTCATCATCTGGAAGAGGAAAGAAATTTATTGAATTATCTATCTCGACTAGTTTAGAAAGATGAATGCGTTCAACGGTTTCCGAATAGTTAACCCTTTGATCTAAGGCGAAATCTTTCACTTCAGAAGTATGCTTAATCTTCATTGAACTGCCAGGTGCAATCAATTTACTTCCAATTTCAACAGGCTTACTATCTTCACTAAGAACAGTTATAGTTGCATTAGGGAATAAATCCTCAATACCAAGGGTCTCCATTTCTTCTTCCTTAGGAATAAAAGCATCTTCGATATCCATAAACTTATCAAAACCATATTTTTCAAGCAGATCCTTAAGATATGTTTGCTGCTTTTCATCTAATTCCCAAAGGTCATAGCTCTCCATCACATTATCATTTTTATCGAATTCATATTTCATAGGGCTTCCTCCATCCTACTAAAATCATTATTATTATGATATGCTCAAAGCACTTATTGGTTCCTAAAAAATATAAATAATCTTTTTTTATTGAAATTATAAAGCTTCAATATTACAATGAAGTATGGAGGATTTTATGGATTATGATGTAAAAACTGTTTTTTTAAAAAATGAAAATGAAAAAAATGAATTAAAAAGTTTTTTAAAGAGATATGATTTAAATTTTGAAGATAATATAGATTATTCATGTATAATAAAAGATGAAAAGGATCGAATGATAGCTACAGCATCGAAGACCAAGAACATAATTAAATGTCTGGCAATCGATATAGGTTATAGAGGTCTCGGTATTTCGACTGTGCTCATAAATAATATAATAGATAAAATTTTTAAAGAAGGATATTCCCATTTTTTCGCATTTACATTGAATAAAAATTCACAAGTTTTTGAGTCTTTAGGATTCAGCAAAATTATTAACACAAATTCTGTCTCCCTCTTTGAAAATGGAGCATATAATATAATGAGCTATCTAGATAGTTTAATTGAAAAGCATTCGTTTTCCAATAATGAAAAAAGTGCTCTGGTTATGAATTGCAATCCTATGACTCTAGGGCATCTTCACTTAATTGATTATGCCTGTAAAAATAGCAGAGAAGTGCTTCTATTCGTAGTTGAAGAGAATAAATCAGTGTTTCCATTTAAGGATAGATTGAGCATCATAAAAGAGAATACAAAAGATTTTAAGAACTTAAAAATCATTGAGAGCAGCGATTATATAATATCCTTAGCTACATTTCCAAGTTACTTTTTAAAAAGATTAGACGATAAAATCGACATATATACAGAAATGGATCTAAATATCTTTGGAAAATACTTTTGCAAAAAATTTAATATCAATAAAAGATATGTAGGTAATGAACCTTTTGATCAGGTAACGAATAAATATAATATAGCGATGAAAAAGATCTTACCAGAATATGGTGCTTCGGTATGCGAAATTGAAAGATTAGAATTATATGGCGAAGTAGTCAGTGCTTCTAAAGTTCGAAATCTCATATTTGAAAATAAATTAATCGAGGCATATAAATACTTACCTCAAGGAACTATCGATTATTTAAAATCCGATAATGGTAAAAAAATCATCGATAAGATAAGGTAAGGTAGAGCATGGAAGATATATTAGAACAAAGAGAGAAGAGAATTGCATTTCAGGAAGAACTGATAAAAAAATACAACTTGCCTCTGGTTTTTTTAAGAGTTAATTATCCAGGTTTAAATAAAATAAACCATATTACAAGGTCAATAATTGAATCTGCATCGCTAGATTTTAGCAGGGTATTTAAGACTAAAATCCATACTAAATTGTATGAAGAAACTCTTGAGGGACCAAACTACACAGAATTAATCCAATGCGATGAATACATCATTAAAAGCAAAGCAATAGAATTTGAAGAATTAAACCCTTTAGGGAGGCTTGTTGATATCGATGTATATTCCTCAAAGGATTTTAAAAATATATCCAGAGTAGATTTAGAAATGCCACCTAGAAAATGCTATTTATGCTCTAAGGATGCCTTCATTTGTATGAGAGAAAAAAACCATTCAAACGAGGAAATAATTAATTTTATAAATGATACCTACAATGACTATTTAAATGGGAGATGATCGATATTTTATATGAAATCAGCGATATTTCAATAAAGATTTCATCGCTTGCAATAAAATCTCTTATTTATGAATTTAATCATTTTCCATCGCTAGGGCTTGTATGTGCATCATCAAATGGATCCCACGATGATATGGATGTCTTTACATTTATAGATAGCACTTCTTCTCTAATAAAGCCTTTTATTCTCTGTGCAGAAGCAGGGTTTAAAAGAAATAGCCTGGAAGCTTTATTTAAAGAAATAAGGGAAATAGGTATACTAGGCGAAAAGGATATGTTTATTTCGACTAAAGGAGTAAACACTCATAAGGGAACCCTTTTTATATTAGGAATTCTCTGTGCAGCAACGACTAGATGCTTATATGAAAATAGAGATTTTTTATATATAAGATCCATAGTAAAATCAATGACAAAAGATTTATCAAAATTAGAGCTTGAGCTTTTAAATAAAGATAAAAAGGATTTAACTCACGGAGAAGAAATATATAATAAATACAGGATAAAGGGGATTAGAGAGGAAGCAGAAAGAGGTTTTCCAATTATTTTTGAGTCAGCTCTGGATGCTTATAGTAAATCAAAATCTAAAAACGATAGGCTTGTTTATACTCTAATTAGCATAATTAAGCATTGCACAGACACCAATATAATTTACAGATGTGGAATAGATTGCCTTTTGGATGTGCAGAATAAAGCTAAAAGAATAATAAAAGCTTATGATGTTTCAGATGAATTATATAAAAAAAGCGTAGAAGAATTTAATAATTATCTCATTGAAAATAAAATAAGCCCAGGTGGCAGTGCAGATATTTTAAGTGCCACAATATTTCTACACGAGATAAGAGAAAAATTTTTTAAAATAAGTAGGTGAGAAATATTTTAAAATCCATTTCAAAAAATAAGAAAGGGATAGTTTATATATTAATTTCAGCATTTTTATTAGCACTTGGACAATTATTTTGGAAATTATCTGGTACAGCTATAAATTTGCAAATGATCATAGGATTCTTATGCTATGGAGTTGGTGCTATAACAATGGTCATAGCTTTTAAATTTGGCAGCATGTCAGTTTTGCACCCTATGATGAGCACAAGCATATTGTTTAGTATATTATTTGGATACTTTATTTTTAATGAGCAAATCACAATTTATAAAGTGTTAGGGATCTTTTTTATCATATTAGGTGTGATTTTTATAGGTGGCGGTGATGAAAAATGATGATGTATATATTGATCTTACCTATGACCATAATCTCTTCGTTTGCAGCTTTCCTTTTAAAAAAAGCTACAACCAATAACATAAGTTTGGTCCATTTGTTAAAAAATAAGTTTTTTTATTTTGGTGGCTTTTTATATTTTTTAGCTATGGTGGCAAATATTTTTGTCTTAAAAGTTGTACCTTTGTCAGTCAGTATGCCACTTGGAACGATTACATATGTTTGGACACTGATCATATCAAACAAGTTTTTAAATGAAAAAATCACCAAAAAGAAACTTCTTGGAGTATTTTTTATATTTCTTGGGTGCGCAATAATAGGAATTTTCAGTATAAATAAATAGGAGGAAAAAAATGAAAGTTAGAAAAGCAGTTATTCCAGCAGCTGGACTTGGTACCAGGTTTCTACCTGCAACTAAAGCTCAACCTAAAGAAATGTTACCTATTGTGGATAAACCTACAATTCAGTATATAGTTGAAGAAGCCGTAGAATCAGGTATTGAAGAAATATTGATAATTTCAGGGCGAAATAAAAGATCAATCGAAGATCACTTTGATAAGTCCTTTGAGCTTGAAAGAGAACTCTTAGAGCAGGGGAAGGAAGATCTCTTAAAGGAAGTTGAAAAGATTTCTAACTTAGCAAATGTATATTATATAAGGCAAAAAGAGCCTAAAGGTCTTGGTCATGCAATCGGATGTGCTGAAACCTTCGTAAAAGACGAACCTTTTGCTGTTCTATTAGGAGATGATATTGTAGATAGCAAAACTCCATGTTTAAGGCAGCTTGTAGATTGTCACTCTCAATATAGAACTTCAATAATAGGAGTTCAAGAAGTTCCTAAAGAAGATGTGAATAAATATGGCATAGTGGAAGGAAAATTCATAGAAGATAATGTCTATATAATAAAAAATTTAATTGAGAAGCCAAAACCTGAAGAAACATCTTCTAATATCGCTATTTTAGGAAGATATATCGTTAATCCAAGTATTTTTGATGCCATTAGAAATACAAAACCTGGTAAAAATGGTGAGATACAGTTTACAGATGCCCTGAGGATTTTAAAGGAGACAGAAGTGATGTATGCTTATTGTTTTGAAGGAAAAAGATACGATGTTGGGGATAAATTAGGCTTTTTAATTGCTACAGTTGATTTTGCTTTAAAGAGAGATGACCTTAGAGATGGACTTACTGACTATCTAAAGAATATTTTGAAAGATGATTTAAAAAAGATTTAAGAAGTTTACAAATCTTTATTAAATTTTAATGTTATAAGTAGTGTATTGTATAGCAATTTTATAGTATATTATTTATATACGACTTTAAATGAGGTGATATCTTGATTAACAGCAAAAAGGGGATATTATTATTTGTTGGAATAGAAACCATTATTTTAACTGCTTTTTCAGCTTTTCTTACTATTACTTTTGCTGATACATCAAAAGACTTTTTTTTAACTTTTAAAAACAGCTCAATTTATATAATTGTGATGATAATAATTGTTATTATATTATACCTTCAAGTAAGGTTCACAGTTTTAGAGAGCACTCCTAATATTAACAGGGGTCAGAGGCTTACATTAGCAGGTTTTTTAATACTTGTAATAACCTCTTTCACTATTTTGTTTTATGCATATCAAAAAAATAAAGGTATAGAACCAAACGTACCTACTTTTGCATATGTACAAACCACTACTGATACACCGAAGATATCGCAGACAACAAGCAAAGTAAATTCTACAGCTGATACCTCGAAGATATCGCAGACAACAAGCGAAGTAAATTCTACAACTGATGCCCCGAAGAT
>Ga0209629_10001257_pt1 | contig 15706 bp, 7 predicted proteins | sample TergutCu122P5_FD_187286 | JGI IMG/M metagenome (GOLD analysis project Ga0209629, IMG submission 187286) | Cubitermes ugandensis P5 segment gut microbial communities from Kakamega Forest, Kenya - Cu122 P5 (SPAdes) (version 2) | ecosystem: Host-associated > Arthropoda: Insects > Digestive system >...
GTTTCAAGTTTCATCGAAATTCAACCACTATTAATAAAACTACATTATTTTGAATAAACTCCTGCACAATTTAGCTCAAAATTTAAATACCTTGTAGAAAAACCTTCCCACACCACAGTATGAACTTGGTTTTAAATGGCCCCACGCTGAACGGTTAATATGTAAATTAAATATTTTTCCTCTCTTAAGTGCCCTCAGTTACAAAAATATAACTGAAATATTCATTTATTGCCTTTCTTTGCTTAGTATTTTTTGTAAAGCCAGTGGAAAGAATAATTTTGTTTAAAAATTCAAATTCCTTTTAAAATCCATGAGAGAGAGAGAGTACATATAGAATGGCATGGAAGTGATTTAATGATTAAAGATACAAATGCCCTTTGTGCTGGTAACAGTTGGCAACACTACAAAATCCCATTTACCACTCTGCCTCTATTACCTACATGCTGTAATGCCAGTAATTTTATGGTAAAAGTATACCCTACTTGAAGTTTACAGAAACATGCTTGGGCAATATGGGGATGGTTGTTTCAAATGGCACAATGTAAACAAGTTGGTTAACCACTTAAAAAAAAAATGCCTGAACTGTCTGTTGAATGAAGAATGTTCTAGATGGCCAAAAAACACACATGACAATACTGAATGTGTGGATGCCATGATAAGGAACAAGATAAGCATGACTGTCTCTATAAACACCCATGAAACATGATGTCAGCTTTGGATCAGCTTACTTCATTGTCCATTACAACATGGGATACAAGCAAGTGCATAGAAGGTGGGTACCAGAAGAGTTGTCTGAAGTACACATCAACTGAAGCAGTAAGAAGCACGTATGTGACATATAGAGTGATGTAGAAATGAAGGAGACTCATTTTTTTAGAGAAGAGTCACTGGTGATTATACATGGATGCACCATTGCAAATTGACAAGCAAAATACAGCAAGTGGAATGAATACATCTGCAATATCTGAAACTGAAGAGATTCAAGTCCCAACAATCTGCTGGTAAGCTGATGCTGAATACTTTCTGGGATTCTGCCATGCCCATGCTCACTCATTTTCAGTGGAAATGAGAAACAGTTGACAGTGTCAGGTATAATGAAATAATATGAGAAAAGCTGAAGCCAGCTACTCAATCCAAGAGAAACAAGAGAGGCAATGTACATATGACATGACATTGAGGGGTGTTCATGCAATCATTGTTGGAGTGGAAATGCTTAACTATAACACAACCTGAGTGTATATTTGTAACCTTAGATATGCAGCATGCAATGTACATTTGCTGTATTGTCATCTGTGGCCTGCCTCACTCTACAGTATTTTTCCACATTATCTCATAAGTGGCATAATTTTTTAAAACAATTTATTGAGCTTGAAATGTGTGTTTTGATATTCTCTACAACTTTTTTCCAAAAAGTTTTTCGTTCTAAGAAGAAATGAGTGAGATATCGAAAATGTATATGTATTGGTCTTCATATAAATTACCTGTTATTCTTGTTTGATTTTAATGCAACATGAATTTTTTGACAGATTTTAAAAAAATACTGAAATATCAAATTTCATGAAAATCTGTCCAGTAGAAGCCAAGTTGTTCCTTGTGGACATGTGGACAGACAGACATGATGAAGTGACAAGTCACTTTTTGCGATTTGGCAAATGTGCCTAAAAAAGAGGCCTTTTCAAGGAGTAATCTCACACCACCATATGGTCTGAGCTTATTATGATGTAATTACCTTCTGTTTGGGTCATTGGGATGACAGTTGCTAGGCAAGTATTTTCTGAATGGTGCAACTGTGAAAGATGTCATGCAAGACTTTTGGAAGGTACTAGAAAATATGACTAAGTTACTAGAAAATATGACTAAGCAAAGTGCTGGTACTAAGTAGCAAAAATATTACAATTATTTTCAAGTTTTCAAGTTTACAATAAAGGCTTTTGAATTGGTATCTTTATTTACTGAATCGCTTCCATATATGGTAGAAATGAGAGATTAAAATAAAACTGCTTTACTGACCAAACAGCTAGAAATGAAGCACCAGAATTAGTGACTTCAAAGGATATAAGAAGGGTACATACATTTAATGGTAAATGACAGTCCTAGCTTCCACAGATGACAGAATCTCTTGCATAGATAGAAGTAACAAAATTCCTGTTGGGCCTTCAGAAAAGGTTTATCAGTCATTAAAAACTGATGGTTTTTTTCCTTGTACACCACACACAAAAATTTAAGGTAATCTTATTGATGTAAGCACCAGATGCAGGACCTTTGTAATTAGGAGCGTACCAGAACTCTCAATGGTGTGGACCCACATATTTGCTACAAAACAAACAGTGAGGGATAAGTTCTGTTTCTTCACTGAACTCATAGCACACAAAATAATACGATAATACATGTAAGATTTTCATATGACAATAAACCTCACTCTTCAATCTGAAAGTTCCAGAAGTATTTCTATTCCTACTGTGTACATTATCACAGAAAAAGAATATTGAACTTCTTCCGATGTTGGTATTATATTTTCATTCTCCAGATCCATATATTTTTCACTGTGGAATTAATCAATCCACTGTTCTGTACAAGCAAGGAAGATCGTGTTGTTGTGATACACACACATGATGCACAATACAACTGATGTTATGGGGATAACATGAGTATCTGTCAGAGATGTATTGTTCATGCACTGCTAACAAATATTATGATGGCTTGGTCCCAAACTAGAACTATAACAGTGGGCTTCATTTACAATTAAAACAAGAAACAAAAGAATAACTTGTTACAAGTTTGTCTGACCATGGTTCAGCTACAGTCTCTAAAATCTGGCAAAGTAAGTAACTTCATCACTTAATTCCAGTAACTGATAATTAGTGCTTAAACGTTTGTGTACTCTGATGCTAAGGTGCATGAAAACTGATGTAAATGTAGCAAATAATAATAATGATCTGCTAGTGTCAATAGAAGGAATCAGTAAGAATACTACAACCATGATGGGGCTGATAAGGACCAATCACATAACATCATGACCATATAGACTTTCTCCACATGCTAACAGGATCTACTACTCAAAACAACCCATTAGCATTTAGAACCTCTTATTCTAGTATAATTTTGTTGCATAGTTAATTCTACCTGATGAATGAAAATCAGTTTTAGGGCTTAGAAAGTGAAACTTGTGAAATCAAAGGTCTGTTTTTTTAATATGAACAGTTTTGTAAAGAACATTTTTTAGTGCAGTATGCTGAAAAATTTCCATGGAGTCATAAACATTCCATATGTTTCCATATTTAATTTTCCTGTGATAAACGTACAGTATATCCTGTGTTCTCAGAATGCTTGGCGTCTAATCAGATTTACTTCAAAACATTAATGAATGAATATGATAATGGCTTGACACAAAATTATTTGAAATTATGTTAAACTTTGCAAGCATTGTGCCAGACACTGACAAATCAAAAAAAGTAACACCAGGAAGTGAAGTGACATAATTTTTTTTAAAGAATACCATTCTAGTGTATTATGTTTGATATTCACAGTTTAAAAATTAGTATTTCTCTTTCCAGAAAGGCTATTTTCATTTTTTGGGCAGTGTTTCGTGGCAGTGGAACAATTAAAAGAAACCAGGTTTTTACCGGTAACTCATAGATGTATAAGTGCCAATTATATCAATGAATTGAGAAATAATATGGGATCTTGAGATTATGCATAGTTGATTAAATGTGTGAGTACACAGTAACTTCAATGGATAAAGTGGTTACAACAAACGATGTTTTGCTGAAAAGTTGTATATCAGATGGTGAGTTTGTCATGTTTAAGATTTAAAATGATGTATAGAGACCAATTTAACAACAGTGAATACAATGTATGCACCTTTTCAATGCCACTGGATGTGGATGCTTCCAGGACAATTCACCAGCCTCTTTTATTTTTAATTACTGTTTCTCAGACTGATGTAATTAAACTCAGCTCCAAAGAACCTATAAATATCTGTCAAACACAACTTATATTTTATAAGGAGAACCTAAAACAGTTACATGTTTCAGCTTATAATTAAGCCATTATCAGGCTGTACAAGATTTTATAAGAAGTTGTAATGTACAACAATGCAAGCAAGACTAATGAAGATTGCAGACTCAGAGTTGTCACATTTAGTATTTGCTGATACCATAAAAGGGTTTTTGATCATAAAAGAATTTCAAAAAGTCAGTTATAAGTCAGTGTAGCAATCTGTTGTACTAAAACCTTAAGAGATTCAGCATTATTTTTGAATCAGAACTGGGAGTTTCAGTACACCAACAAGTGGTTTGTGTAGATGTTGGAAAACATTACACTGTCACATACTGTTTCTCCTCCCATACACTAAATTTGGGACAGAAGCTGGTCTTAGGGAGATTGATGTTTCTTAATATGTGTAACATATATATATGTATAAATGGGCTTCTTTCATTTGTTCTTTCCATCCTTCCTTCCCTCCCTCCCTCTGCCATTCCTTTCTTCATTCCCTGCTTGGTGGGTTGATATGTTTTCTATGAGGAACATCTTGAGGTAAAGCGACAGTTGAGAATTGCACATGGGTGACATGGTCATATCACAGGATGTGGTTCTCTGTTGAGATACATACTGAGGCAGAAGAAACAGTTCAGCAAAAAGAACTTAATAAAACATAGCATAACAAGATGGCAGCAGTCCAGTAGATCATATTAACCCTTGGTTTTCTCTATGAATGAAAATATGACCAATGAAAGCAACTAAATTAGCACTTGAACATATTGGTGGCCCCTCATGTGACAGCTTATCACTTATATTCTCTGGAAGATACATGCTTAAGATGAAGACACAGTTGATCTTCAAGCATGGTTGTCATAGTAACCAGGTGTTATCCACTTCTCTTGCCATTTCTGACTGTGAATAATTAGGTTGCCAGATAATCACATTTGTATTAACAGCTGATAACCAATTTAAGTCCACTGCAATTTTATTACTTGGCACCTTTTTAATCTAACAGTTAATCACCAAACAGTGCCATGTGCTTAAATAATGTGAAATTATTCAACAGGAATGTGTATTACCAAGGTTGTGTTACTAATAAATTCATTATTATTATAAATTCAAGCAATTGGATCATTGGCAGTACCAGTACTTAGATACAGTTTTGGAATTGTTAACTGGCACCAAGAAGAACTGCAAAAACTAGACCGAAAAATGGGGAATTATTATTATTATTAATTAATTAATTTATTTATTTTAAGACAAACCAGGTGAAAAGGAGCACTTTGACTAGGCTGTAATGAATGGCTACAATTTCTACAGATTTTTGCCAGAAAAATTGAAAACCCATGCCTCATATCACATTCAGAAAGCAGCTGACAACAGTGCTTGGATTAATGTTGGTACAAAGAGAGGGTTGGCTTCCAAGAAGTGGCAGTTGGACAAGAATTGCCAATCATTCCCCAACCTAAAATTTACAGTGTGTTCATGTTCAAGCCTTGTGGAAGTAGAGTAACTTGGGTTAACTACTTCAAAAGATACTACACTTTGCAAAATTACAAGGTGTAAATACTTCTCCAAATATCTCACTCATAGTGTATCTCTATTGTATAGCCACAAACTTCCAGCTTTCTGTTAAGTATATAACATGTAAAATATAATTTTTGTATCATTTCCAAGAAATTTGTTTTGGCTAAACTAGTTTAAAAAATGGGGACAGAAAAGGTTAGAAAGATAATATGATTAGCTTTACTGAAAACAGGGAAACTTTGAAGTTCTAATTTTGAGCTCCATTTTTCAGATATTCTGGTTTAATGTTGCTTGCAGTAATGCACTCAGTAGCACCGCAAAGCACATTCCTAAAAAATTTTACTGTGAAACAAAACAGGTTTTCTATCTCAGAAAATATGCAAACAGCAAACATTTTTTGGAAATCAGTGTCTTTATAACAAGACAAATCTCACTAACTTTGTGATATATATTAACATTTCCTTTTGCTCTAAAATTTCACAGGTCATTTGGAATTCTTCAATGAACAACAGTTAAAAGACAATGACTGCTCAGAACAATATGAGGTCTCTTGAACTTTGTTTTCCCAGTAGTGAGATGTGGACTGCTATCATTCTCTTTTTCAATTTATGTTGGTTTACAGATTCTAGTTAGTGTTACATTATATATTTTGCCACATTTACAACTATCACCTTTTTCGTTCTACATTTCCTTTAGTGGCCAGACAGTCTGTGGTAAATATTTCTGTTGTTATGTTGTCTCCCTTGTGCAGCATGACTTAGTGATGGAGAAGAATACATGGAGTTTTGAAGGTGACTGCAACATCCCTCAAAGTTTTACAAATCCTAGATGTGTCCCACCAGTAATTTCATGCATAGTAATAATGTCATGCATTATTAATAACTGCAAGTGTTCATCATGAGTGACTATAAAATGTGCTGAATTTTAATATCATGTAAAGGCTTTCTCTTCATGTTGAAAAAAAAAATCATGTTTAGACTTACTAATAATTCCAGACTATTATTTGTAATGCACAATGTGGAAGACATATGGTAACCCTGTTTGGTATATTCACTACCCTTTTAACAGAATGTGAGTCCAAAAAGACTGGAAATCACAGCTCTAAACTGGAGTGCCATGAAAAGTATGTAATGCCTGTTTGGGTGCTTGTTACACAGTGTCTATATATTGCATATTTTCAAGCATTCTGTGTAAGCTTTGAGGGTTGAGCAAAAATTTAATATCTTTATAGTATGGTGGGAAGAATGAAGAACTGCTGTTTAATTTTATTAATCCTCCAACCTGAAGTTCATCTAAATAATATTAAGAATTCAGTTCTTACTGCACAGGAAAGAAACTGTGTTCTCATTGCACAGACTGAGCAGTTAATCTTGTTTAGGGAAGTGATTAGTTTCTTTTGGAAGTCATGAAAAACAAGTACATGTGCCTTTGGGAAAATGAAGATTTATCATTTTAAAGCAGGTGACATTCTGTGCTTTGAAGGGCTAATGTGTACATTGTGAAAAATTTATTATTGAACCTAAAATTTCATCACAGTTAAATCCCTGCCATTGAATGCTATGTGGAGCAAATTCTATTACGGAGATTACCAAACAACAACTCATGTTCTCATATGACAGGCTACTTTAGCTGAATGTGCTATCATACTAAAGGCATATCATCTACAATTATAACTAAAATGATGAATATGACCAATTTTCTGTGTACAGCAGGAACTAATCTGGCACTAAAAAGGGAAAGAAATTGATATTTATATATGGTGTAACATAACTGAAAAATGTTTAAAATCCCAGACAATGAAAAATAATTTATCCTTCCATTTTGGCAAATTTTATTAAAATTGTATCAGAAATTCTAAGCTCATGTCAGTGATGGTCCATAATTCTATACCCCACTTTCCTTCTGATGCCTTCTGAATCAATATCAAAATGGTTTCATGATCATGAAAGAGGAGCCTTATATTCAGTGCAAGAAGTTTTAAGGACAAAAGTAAACATAAAAAAATGTTTCTTCCAAAAGATCTGCATTTTAACAAAGTGTCTTAGTTTGCCACACAGTCTGTGTACATAATTGCCAGTGTTGGCACCAACCATGTCGACCACACATCCTAATGATGGCATTATGTTTACTAAACTGCCTGGCACACACAGTGGCCAAGAAGTATTACAACTTCACCACGGTCCAAAAGAAGCAAAACTGCTTCAGCACATAGGCCATGTGAAATTGAGTGGACTTGTGATGAACAGGATGTGATGATACAATGAGAGACATGTGATGGCTGCTGCCAGTGATAACACTAGGCAGCAGCGGTCTCTGGTGTTAAATGATGGATTCACGATTGCGTTCATTGTCCTCTGTGCTGCTCCCACCACTACTGGCCCCACAGATCTGCATCTCAATCTCTGCTAGGCGATGCTCAACCTGGTGACAACATATCATTATACTAGTCAGTTCTTTCTGCCTTACTATATTTTCTTGCATATTCCAAGTCACATAGATTGTCCTAAAATACAGGGTTATCAGAACCCATGAAGGGCAAAAAGGACTTCACATGTGACCCACATATAAAAAGAGAAACTTTCCAAATTGATTGTACATGCTGCAGGCACTGAGTTTTGTTGGTGGCTGCCAGGGAACCCATACAGCCATCCTTTCTGCCATTCAAGTGCACAAGCAGAACTAACAATCTTTCACCCATAATATGTTTTGGGAGACTGTACAGTCTCATTAACATACCCATCAAAAAGAAATTTAAAAGAGCTATAACAGGGGACCTATGGGGTTATTCTTTTGGTCCACCTCTGTCAGTCCAGCTCCATCACAATTTTATCTACTGCACCTACAGCACATGTAGTAGTTGCTAATACAATGAACTGAGCACACATTTTACACATTAAGTTATATTCAATATGCTCTAAAAATGTCATTATTGTGCAGAGCTTTCTCATGACTTTGCTGAATCAATGGAAGATACTAACTTCAAGTATAGAAACATACCTCCCACTGTTGCTGGCTCAACTTGATGCTCATGGAAGCATTCTCTGTTTCCAGTGTAATGAGTCGTTCGCGCAGACGCTTGATCTCCGCAATTAAGGCCTCGTGTGACATTAGTGACGTTGTTTCCCTGTCATCATCCCCCTCGAGCTGTGTCATGCTATTGCATGGCAACAGGTGAGCTGAAAGCATATACCCTTAATATAGGGGTTGATCATTCTGCCAAGAGATGTTCTATCAATATCAAGCTGATTGTAATCTCTCAGATTGTTGAAAATCTGATGATATTTTATGTTATCAGTGCCAACTCTTTGGTTAGAACTTCATCTGGCATCCAGTGATTGTGAGGAGCTTTTTCTGTGGGGCTAAATTGAGTTGGGGCTGAACACATAATTTTGGAAACCTAGATCTATTTAATCAATTGAGCTCGGTTTCTAAAATGAGGTGTTTGACAAAACTCAAGCCAATGGAAAATGTCCAAATGATAGTAATGTTTACTATAACACACAATCCTCAGACATATTGAGATATGGTCAGTAAAGGCTAATATGCAACATGCTGTATATGGAATTTGGAAGTACAGGAACATCAGACAGTGGGAGGGGGAACAACTAGCAGATATTTTTAAAACTCTGTTAAGTGGTGATGCTACAATGCTACCTGAAGTGGGCACCCGAGCTGTGGGCAGATCCCCACTGATTGGTGAAGCAGATGAATGTTCACTGGCACAGGATGCAACAAGAGGTGTTGTCTCTAGCAGTTGTGTGGGGGTGGTACTAGTACCAGACCGAGCAACTGAGCCAGCATGAACTTCTCCAGCACATGATCCATAATTGCGTGTGGTGGAGCCTGAAAATGTCAATTCTGATGTGGGTGAAATTTCTCCACATATACAGTTACTGTTTACAAAGATGATATTCACACTCCCCTGGAGTACAGATAAAAAAATATAAGAATGACTGGCTACATGTGGACAGAAAAATGACATAATTTCACCTCTTACCCTTTTATGTTTATAAATGGATAAGAACTATCCATATTACTATATGTAACTATATTACATTATGCTCTAGTATTTTATATTATTATGTAGTATTTTACCGTTTCATTTGTGTTTATGTTGTAAAATAGTGATACTATTAACAACATTATGTTATATATATATATATATATATATATATATATATATATATAGAGCTAGTTTATGCTTGATGTATCCAGAGTCACTTGTATGGCTGATAAATAAATAAATATAATTTACTGTAAACCAGGGTGTAAGACAAGCGTGAAACATACCCCCATCTTGTACAATATATGTTTATATGCAGACAGCATTCTTAGAAACTGGAAGAAGGAAATTAAGTCTGGAATAATGATGAACATATATATACCACTTAAAATTTGTACATTTGTCTCTGAAGATGATTAAATAATAAAAGCTGAAAGGAAGAAATGCATGGGTCCTTGTACCAACTCAACACAAATTGTACATATTACAACTTTTAATTTTTACTGAAATCCAAGACAGTAGCACTTAAAGAAGAGTACTAAATTAGGACAGAATCAGTGTCAGATGGACACACCATTAACAATATTTGGACATAACCTGACATTTAAACATATTGTTGATGTGAACAGAGAAGTTGAACGATCTGAACACATAAATAGTGTGTTATTAGTGACACTACAAGGAAAACAAGGGACTAAATTGAACCCAACTTTAATGTTTAAGAGTTGCATAGATGGAAAAATCAACAGTTTTTTTCATTCACTACAAGCACAACTGGATGAAAAACATCACAGTCATAATAGCTAGTCAAGTTAAAATTGCCCACCTATACAAAAATGTAGAAGGATAAGAACTGTGTAGACAGAATTGAACCCAAGTTTTATATGACAATGTTAATGCCTACACTGCAATATGGTAGCAATTTTCAGATGTTAAAGAAACGAGAAGTGTGTGTAATACAGGCTGCTGAAATGAATAGTAAAGGAGAGTATACAAATTACCACATGAAAATTCAAGATGTTAGCAATGAAATAATTTAAAAAAAAAATCACATTACAGGGAATGATGGCTTAAAACCTCGACAAAATACAAACTGCAAGAATTGCAGAATAAGTGTTTAAATTCAAAGAAGGTGGCAGAAGAGCTCTACATTGTTAAAGAAAAGTATGGATGAAGTCAGAACAGTATAGTTGTTTCATTCAAGACCTTTCATGAGGATAAAAACTCAGGATAATTACTTGTACGAGCAGCTGGTTGAGGCACAAGATGGCATGGGACTTGGACCCCACCGCCTCTCCGCTCATCTTCTGAAGACTGTCCACTTGATGTGGCTGATAGTGGCGACTCCATGGTGTGCATACGCCCGTGTATAGACCTGCAGGATATGTAAAATGGTGACTTGTTGTCTGGCTATAAACTACTTTCTTATTTGATGCATCAACATTTGTAACATTCGTGCTTTGGTGAGGCTGAATCATACCACTGAACAGCAGCACTTCACATTGGAATCACTTTCTTACCTAGAAGTTGGACTGAGTGTGGGGCTAAAGAGTGAGTTAGCGGAGTAGGGTGGTGGTCCTGATGATGACCCCCCAGTAAGTAGTGGATCCAATGGAGACACCCACATATCTTCCAATGGGATTCGACCTCGAGATTCTACCAGACCTGGTGTAGACTGACTGCGACCCATTGCAGCTGTAAAGTAATGTAATAAATATTTTGACACATGTAATAAGCAGTATCAGTGTGATAACACAGGTTAGCATAGAATAAACTTCAGTTCATAAATATATGGAGTTCAGAAGCACAGAATTTACAAGCATGAAAAGCTCACTTATTTCTTAATAGAATAATAAAGTAATAATAAAACTGAATATGCGGTAATCTGCCATCACTGTAGGAAATCACACCAATTTTTAAAATCACATACAATTTTTGTCTGCAGAAACCCTATCTCGTATCTTCCATTCCTTCCAAGTACTTTGATGTTGTAATTCCCAAACAGTAGTGCCTGGCTCTACTGAACCACAATGTGCAACTTGTTACCGTTAAAATTTCAACTACTTTTATGCAAAAATGTATTTCATATTCAAATATAGTATATTGTTAAAATCTGCCCACAAAATAAACACATTGCCTTTTAAACCAAAAAGAACTTAACCAGAGGAACCTATCCTACCAAAGCAGTGTCAACGCTAAAACTGAGATGGGCCTTCCAATGTGAGATGTGGACTTGCAACCACTTGTTTTGGATTTTGTGTGGTGGGGACACCCAGTATATAATAAAGAATTAAACATATAATAATCATAAAAAAGTTAAGATAAAAAATGCTATTATTACTAAAATGCCACATTCTCCAAGACTACAGTATGGAATTTTATATTTTTAGAATTTAACATTACTTAAGCTTCAACCTACTGCCCAACAAGCCTGGATTTTGTTGCAATTCTTAGCTAAACCCAAAGTTCTTTAACAATTTATTTTTAGTATGTTTAATATATGTTATTTTCCCAAAATAATGAACTACACTCAATCCTGCCTTTTGCTGCATTCTTTAGCTGAACACAGCACACTTTACAGTTTATTTCTAGTATTTGTAATTTATGTCACTTCCTCAAAATAATGAACCATATCATGTAACACCATCTGACTAGAATATTTTTATTACTCCACTGAATCTTGCCATCCATGCATAAGTATATTTATTTTGCATTAATAACAGTCACACTCAAGCCACTGATAAAATGAAGCAACAACTACATATCCTGGATGCCACTGTCAATATACACATGCAAGATTTACTTAATGTTGGCTACTAGATCCACAGGATTTACTCAGTATTTTTTACACATACTACTTTTAATACTAGCATAGATTGTTAAGTTAGGTTTGGATACTGGGTTTATTATACTGAATTTTTGCTAACTTAATATACTCGGTATCAGACTGGGCTAAATACAAGCGTTATTGAAAGTTGTGGCAAGTTATTATTATTATTATTTTTTTGCTAAAAAGTGTGGTTGCTCTGTGGAGCTTTTGTGACAATGCTATGCAACCACCTATCATTGTACTACACTCCATGGTAAAGCCGACACAATGAATGACATTAAAATTTTAAAGTAAAGTGTTAATGATATGTAGCAGTCACTTTAATTTTCAACACCTCTGCACTCTGGGTGTACCATGTGTTTGTGTCGTATATGATTCTCAGAGAAAATTTCCACTACTTCCATAAAAAGTTTTAATGGATTTTTATTGGATGTAGATGCATTCTTTGTGTGTAAGGTAGAAACTGAATTTTAAATAATATTATCTGGAGGAACTTTTTCTTTAAAGGAATAACTGCAATGTTACCACTGTTATGATATTTTAAGGCTGAACTAATGCTGTCACCTAAATACACAGAACTACGAACATCATTGGCAATTCCAATTTGTACATTGCTTTAATTTTTGCTCTCATCATATGCTACCCTCCAGCATATAATGAGATCAACAATATTATGAATTAATTTAGAGATAGTCTAGCAGCTGCAATATATCTGTTCTAATTTTACTAAATGGCAGTGCTGAAAATTGCAAGAAACAGGAAGTATATATACAAGCATTCTTAGAACACAACTGGTCCTACTCTTTGATGTGTTATATTGGACTAATCTCATATTAATTCTACCATGCTGTGAGTAACATTTTAAAATGCACACTAAGAATACGACATATACAGATGTACATGTGTTTAAGAGTGTGCATGCACACACATTTATATACATACATTCACAAATATTGTTACTTATTGTGAAGTGGGCTTCCTAAAATTTATCAACTACAAAAGTGAAAAAAAAAAGTGCTGGTGGTAGTTGTGCCACCTATTTACTGCACAATATAATCTATCTTCCATCGAATGGGGTGGTGAGGGAGGAACATGCACATTCACTAAATCCCCGGCCTATGTCAACATGGCACTCACCGCCCGGTGGCAGAACTTGTCTGCCTGACTGCAGCCGCAGAGCGCCAACTCCGCGCCACAACGATGACATCTCCTCCATCTCACCACCCCAAGTATCTACAAACACCAGCATCCAATATTAGTGGCCCCATCTGATGTTCATAACAGTAGATTTTTCCTGTATTGCCACACTTCACAATCCAATGTGTCCCAATCAATATGTACATACATTTTCACATCTGCAAGAATGTGTTGTTTTCAACTACTTTAACTAAAATAACAAGAGAGGGAATAAGGCAGGAGAGAAACTGAACAAAACTTGTAGAAAAAGTGTTATGCCAACACCATAAAACAGGAATATGTGTGAATGCCAAGGAAATGAACAGTTAGAAAACAATGTATTTTCAGTCCTTCATTGCTTGTGATGACAACAGGACTTCAGAAATGTTTTCACAGTCAGTCATTAGATCAGATATAGATTGTGTATTCCATTTGCAATCAAGACAGAACACACCAAACCAAGTTATACTGAGATTTTATAAGTGGGATACATAGCTGATTTGCACTTGCCAGTACTATACTGCTGCATATTTGTTACAAAAACTGGTAAGATGCAAAGATGCAAGTAGTGCAAGCACACACTGTTTTTTATAGATTGCTGCTTTTTACTGATATGCGCCAAATACTGTATATAAAAATTTAAGAAGGGGACGATTGTTGATTTTTAAGAAGGTGTTACTGCTTTACTCTGAAGGACACTTCTGAGCACCTGTAATATGAAATGCCTTCAGAACTATATCAGGAGTTATTTGTATCAGAATTTCTGAATTTAAGCATCTTCATCCAAACATAAGGAGACACCTGTTGACAAACTTCAATTTTCAGGAAAATATCTATGTACATTAGAAGATATTGAACGCTGTGTGCAATTATAAAGCAAGCCCATTTTCCAGATGTTGCATTAGGAAAGCGTTCTCATCTTATAATCAGATTAGAATGGTATTTTCTTCATGTTAAGTGAGCCTCTTGCAGAGAAGCATGGTGTGGCATGAGAATACAGGTGATCAAGTGGGGCAAGGGTGGCTTTAAATTGGCATACAACTATACATTATGAAATTATCAATTAGGAACAAGCTTTTTTATTTGGAAGGAAACCATGTTAGTAGTTAAGACAAGAGGGTAGAATTTCATAATTGTAGAATGTAACAATGTATTAAGACATCATTGGTATGAGTGTGCTTGCAACAAGGAAAGGGCAAGGAATATAAACAAGTCATGTTTTTGACGTGCTTCAAGCTGGTTGAGGGGAACATGTAACATTGACACCCAATTTCATAACCCAATTCTCATTTTGTACAATATTGCTGCAACTCACCAAGGCTGATTTTCAGTCATGTCTGTTACAACATTATAGTATTCTTTTCTTATGTCCTTCCAAATGTGAGGTTAAAACTTTCAGACACACACATGGATAATTGTATTATGACAAAGGACAAACATTGTTTCACACTTGATAATGGTCTACCCTTTTATGTGTAAATCCAGCTTCTGATTATGTCAAAGGTAGGCAATTTTAAGACTATTTATGCTTAATAGAGATATACATAGCTTCAATACTCAAAACCACCTTGATTTACACTTGCCATCTACTCATTTAACAGTAGTCCAAAGGGGTGTGTTGTACTCTGGCTGTAAAATTTTTAATAGCTTGCCTGTACAAATCAAAAGTCATTTTGAGAACTTACGAAATTTCAAGAAAATACTTAAAAATTATCTCATCGAATATTCCTTATACAGTTTGGAGGAATATTATTACTTAACAGCGTAGGGAATTGGTTTTATAGTTATTCCTTTTAGTTTATAAAACTGATAATTTCTTATTATATTCATACTAGTTTTGAGGTTCTATCTATGTGCATTATATAAGAATTTACTGACTGCCTATTATGAGCTAATCACTTTTCCTTGTATAAACTCAACTTATGTCTCATTTATGTATTGTACAAGGTGGTTCAAATATGACCGGGACTGATTTATATGTAAACAAGCCGCACTGCACAGCAGCCGTGCGGCTTGTTTACACACAAATCAGTCCCGGTCATATTTGAACCACCTTGTACTTATAAATTACTATTGTTATTACTTGTACTGTATCATCAAGAATCATTTTGTACCATGCCTATTATTATTATGACAAGTTCTATATCCACTTTGGTGGATCTCTGGAATGCTGAATAAATGAATGAATG
>Ga0209629_10001258_pt1 | contig 15705 bp, 5 predicted proteins | sample TergutCu122P5_FD_187286 | JGI IMG/M metagenome (GOLD analysis project Ga0209629, IMG submission 187286) | Cubitermes ugandensis P5 segment gut microbial communities from Kakamega Forest, Kenya - Cu122 P5 (SPAdes) (version 2) | ecosystem: Host-associated > Arthropoda: Insects > Digestive system >...
TTACCTTTCCTAAAAGATATACGTTGGCGCCTTTGAGTCCGCCCGTTGTTACGGTATGGAGTTCGTTATACCGGATAGCGAATATATCGCCGTAGCCGAAAGAAGCCGGAAGGAAGGAAATAGGCGGATCGGCGGTATAGTCCCACAGCGGATAGTTTCCGCCGCTTACTTCAAGCAGCTTGGGAGCAATAACTCCGCCGCTCGGATATTTTTCGCTGTTGTAGCCAAAAGCCTTTCCACAAAAAGTATATCCCATATATAACTTTATGGCGCGGTCGCCGGTGTGAATTTTTATGGTGACCGTACCATCTACTTGCTTTCGTTCCGCAATCTTATCGTGAATCTGGAATGTTGTTGCGGACTCAAAAGCTACCCATTCGACAGGCCCTTTATTGCCCAGCACGCCGAATTTACTTTGGAATGAGGCCGCCCAGGGTAGAGCATCCGACGGATTGGTTTCTCCTGCGGCAATAACCTTCATTGGTTCGTTGGTGACAGCATTGCCTGCAAAATCAGCAATTGTAGTAAGTGTCAATTGAGCGTTTTGGGCAATATTCCAGCTCTTAGGCGCCAGTATCCCAAAGGCTAACTTACTGTTGCCGTCTGTTTCCGCAACAATTTTAATTTTGACAGAGATTACAATATCGCTGTTCACTTTGGCATCCTCGGGATGAATAATTTCCACAATGGTCATACAGCTTATAACAAAAATGAAAAGTACGATAAGCGACAACCAAACTTTATTATTTTTCAAGTGTTTCATACAAATTTATTTTATTATTGGGTTAACACTTTTGAATGTATATTTATAACTCAATTTTCCACAATCCAACCGGAAAGGAATCGTAAATTCTCCCTTTTGGTAGATGGCGATCACATTTTTCGTTCCGGTTATTCGCAATACGTTGGGAAGCGTGTCGGTATCTAAATAGCAATCCACTTTGCCGGCTGGAATTTCGAAATTGAAAGGGGAAAAAGGCACGTCGCCATTCGAGAAGGTTACTCCGCTTATCTTACTGTCGGTATAGTGCAAGGTCAAACCGAATGTCGTAAAGAACGGGAGTTTTGGAGCAATATCTATTCCATTGATATTCACCTCATCGTATTGCATCACCTGCCTTATACCATAGTTTATATCATAATTGGCCGGATAATTTGGATCCATCATCAGTCGGTCGGCGTTGTCGCAACCCGAAAGGGAGAGCAACACCGAAACTACCGTAAAAATTAACACATTTTTTTTCATATATATTCTGTTTTATTGATTTAATTGTTTAATATTTTATCAATATCGACCCAAAAGAATTTGGGACGATAAGTACTCACATCGCTGAACTGTTGCGCATACACTTCGGTATTGACGTTGTAACTGATTAATATCATACCGTCTTTCTCGAATTGCGGATGAGCCATTGCATTGTATGTGAATAAATTTGGAGTATTCTGTTCGGATGTTTTAAAAACAAGCTGTTTATTTCTCCAAGGTCCGTATGGAGTGTCGGCCATGAATGTATAGATTTCCCCCGATTTGAATGTTTTCTTTTGCGTAAGCAATACATATTTATTACGCAGCTTGAACACATTGAACTGGGAAGAGACCGGCACGCTTGCCAAACCTTCCAATTTGACTGCCTCCGAAGAATTGCTGCTCCAGCCCGAACCGGTGTAGTATTCCCAACCGGCATAGGGGTTGTTTGCCGCAGCCCTTGCAACCAGCACTTCAGATATGGGATTCGCATCATTTCTTACGTCCACCTGAGCATAGATATAAGCATAGTTATCTTCTTTGAGGGCGGCCATTCCGTAATGAATATCCGTCGAGCCGGAGAAAGGGATAGGGGTCGTTTTGTTTAATACCAAACCGGGCAGGCTGTACTCTAAGATGTGGGTTGTTTCGTACATAAATCCCCACATACCGTCGCTTCCCTGATACATAAGCGTCTGGAAAATATAGAGTTTGTCGCCGTCAACCAATCCGTGTCCGGGCCAATACCATTTCTGCTCGCCGGGATACCCGGGAGGAACGGCTGCCGAAGCGTTTTTATTGCCGTTGGCTCCATAAATGGCGCTGACTCTTCCATTGTTATACAAAATATATGTATTCCTGTACATGTGGTCGGAAGTTGAACGCTGCCCATTTGAAACGGTTCCGATATATGAATCGCCCATCAGAAAAATGCTTCTTCCGTCGGGTAGGGCAATCGAATACATGCCGTCGCCGCCTGTCACGCTTCCCTGATCAGGGATGATAATCTTTGCTATCGTTTGGTCGAGTCCGGCAATCGCGACTTTTGTCGAATAGGTTTTGCCGGTCTTTTCATTCGCAATTAGCGATATATCAACCGATACCGGTTCATTATAAGGGATATGAGTAAAATAACACGCATTTGTATTCTTTTCCAACGTTTTTACCTGATCCGGCTTACTTACTTGCACCCGGAAATGATCGAAGCTGAGGTTTTTGTCGGTAACTTCCCACGACAGGAACAAGGTATCGGCATTCGATGTATATGTAAAGTTTAAAAAAGAATCGTCCTTTCCGTTCTCAAACGGGTTCTGCTTTTTTTCACTGCTATTGTCCCCGCAGGAGGCGAAAACGCTTAAGCATAATACAAATATTATCCTATATTTGGAGTTGCTAAATGCCGGATTAAATTGCTTGTTTTTTAATAACATCTGCTTTATCATCTTTTAAGATTGGGATTCAATCGTTGTTCTCGGATGGGATACGGCAATAAAAGATCTGCTTCTTTGAATGCCTGTCCATGTCCGGGAGTTTGATAGCCGATCATATCTACGATCTGGCCTGTGGTCACGTTCAGGGCTTTCCGGGTTCTTAACATATCATACCAGGTTTGCCCTTCAAAACAAATCTCAAAGAATCGTTCTTTCAGCACGACGTTAACGGTTATTGATGCCGGTTTTGCTTCTGAAGGCAAGGCTCTGCTTCTCACGGAAAAATAGGCGTTCACCGCATCGGCGTCGCTTGTAGTCCCTCCGTCTGCCTGAGCTTTTGCTTCAGCCATCATCAGCAGAACGTCGGCATACCTTATGATTGAATAATTTTCACCCGATTTTCCTGTAGTAGCGCCATCGCTATCCCAGAATTTGTAAATGAATGGAGCGCCGAGTTGAACCATCCCCGAACCGTCTTGGGCTTCGCATTGGGTGTAGTAAAATCCCTTTTCCGCCGTTCGCTTATCACCTGTGGGATAGGCATTGTAGAACAGTTGTGTTGGCGCTAATCCTCCTCCCATCGCCGAATTAGCCGAAATGGCTTTTGCCGGCGCCGGATAGGGCAACATGCAATTATGAACGGGAGAGCCGGCATTGTTTGCTTCCCTTTGGATTTGCCAGATATGTTCGCCGGAGTTTTTTACGGTTCTTAATTCTGCATAAGTGCCGAACAACTTGAATGCCCCGCTTTGATACACCTCTTTCGCTGTTGAATAGGCTTTATTATAATAGTCTTTCCCTTTGTTGAGCGGGTTTCCGGCCATCGTAAGATACAATTTTGCAAGGTAGGATTTCACGGTTCCTTTGGTAACTCTTCCGGTAGTATTCGTCCACTCACTATTTTTCATCAGGTCGTCGGCTTTTGTCATATCCAAAACGATTTGGGCATAGACATCTTCCACAGGAGTCAATGAAATCTGCACATCCGACAAATCGGTTGTAGGTGTAAGTTTCAACGGCACAGGCCCGAAAAGCCTTACTAAATTGAAATAATTATATGCGCGCATGAAATAGGCTTCGCCCAGCAGTACGTTTTTCCGGTCGTCGCTGATAATTCCGGCGCCAACCGATTCGATTCCTTTGATAACGCTGTTGCTGTTTTCTATGGCTGTGTATGCTGTTTGCCACAGTTTTTGAACATACGAGTTATTGTCTGCGACATTCGGCATAGAGGCTTGCGCCATATCCTGCGTTCCCGCTCCGCGGGGCCGCCACCCGTATCCGTGCAGGTATTCCATAAACATGAGCGTTTGTGAATTGACTTCAACATCTCCGGAGAAAATATCACCTAAGTAGATGTATAATCCGTTCACAGCAGCGACTATCTGTTTTTCGCTATTGAAGTATGAGTCCGGAGAGAGAAATGTTTTGGGTTTCTCTTCAAGAAATGCATTGCATGAAGTCAGGATTACCACTGTGGCAATCAACCAACTTATATTTGAAACTATCTTTTTCATCTGTATATAATCTTTTTAAAATACAATCTTTAAATTAGCAGAAACCGTAGTCGGACGGGGAAAGGAATAAAAATCGATGCTTTGTCCGTTATCGGGGTTGCCAAATGCTCCTACTTCAGGGTCGTATCCATTATATTTGGTAAGCACCAATAAGTTTTCGACCGACACTCCCAGTGACAGTTTGTTGATTTGTTTGAGCGCTTTAAGGAACTTTGGATTGAAAGCATACGAGAGCATGATGTTGCGAACTCTTAGAAAATCGCCTTTATGAAGCATAAATGAGTCTTTTTCATTTTCTCCGAAATAATTATCAGAAGGAAGACGCACGGCCGGGATCATGGTATTCTGGTTTTCGGGAGTCCAGGCATTGAGTATCGACCGGATATTGTTGCCAAAAATCGGACGGTTTTCAAGCGTAGTGTTCGTGATAGCCATGATCTTGAATCCATAAACATAGTTCAAATCGACCATCAGTGATAATCCATTATAGCTGAAAGTGTTTATCATCGTGAGGTTGCCCTTGGGCATTCCATTACCCATGAGTTGACGGTCCTGCTCGTTGATGAGATGATCGCCGTTCACATCTTCATATTTGATATCTCCGGGTTTCTTTCCAAATTTGGCTGCCTCATCCACTTCTGCCAAACCCCACGTACCCAATCTTTTATACACATAATACGTTGCCCAGTCCAATCCTTCTCTTGCGATTGTGTTATTTCCCGTATTGATAGTTTCTCCATTAATATTTGCAACAACCAATCGATTGGCAGAGTAAACCAAGTCGGTGACCCATGAAAAATTCCTTGTCTGAATATTGCGTGAGGTAATCGTAACTTCAAAACCTTTATTCACTATTTCGCCGAGATTGGTCCAGCCGGTTGTATAACCGGTTGTAACCGGAACTTGCTTTTGGAACAGCAAATCTTTGGTCGATTTGTTGTAATAATCCGCTATCACCTCAAAACGGTTGTTGAGAAAGTTTATATCAGCTCCGACATTGAATTGATTCGACGATTCCCATTTCAAACTCTTGTTGCCTAAGTTACTTAAAACGACATAAGGATTCAGGGCATTATTCAATACTACCGAACCGTTGCTGTATTGCGATATCGTTCTGTAGTTGGGGATGGCCGCATTTCCTACTGCGCCATAGCTTACTCTCAGTTTCATTTGGTTGACGGCGCTTTTTAGTGGAGCGAAGAAGTCTTCTTCCGAAATGCGCCAGCCGGCAGATGCGGATGGGAAATACCCGTATTTATTATTGGCGCCAAAGTTTGAAGCGCCATCCATCCGGAATGTAAAACCGAACAGATACCGGTCTCTGAAACTGTGATTCATCCTGAAATAAAAGGAGTTCATCGTATTGTGATCCATGCCGGAAGTGGGTTTATGCCAGGTTGTTCCCGCCCCCAGGTTATAGTAGCCGAAAAAATCGTCGAAATATTGCTCGGAACCGGCGGAAGAACTCTCCGAATGATTGTAATACCAACTGGCTCCCAAAACAAAATTCGAACTGAGCTGACCGTTCAGGAACATATCATTGTAGGTAAAATAGTTTTCGCTGGAATACTTTTGGACGTCGGTATTGCTTATATCGGCATATCCGCCATTGTTTTCGCTTACATCGAAAAGTCCGGCTTTAGCATAACTCATTCCTTTTCTGTAAGATGACTGATAGTCGCCCTGAGCGGTGAAAGATAACTTCTTTGTCAGATCCACTACCGCTTTAAGGCTAAACAGCGAAAAAGTGGATTTCCATTCGTTCTTTCTGTTTTTGAGCAACAACAGTGGATTTTCCGCAGTTTCCGACAGCGGGTAATCGTGCTTGCGTCCCCAAGTACCGTCTTCATATTGAATGGGAACAATGGGCGGCATTTCGTTCATATTCCTGACAGCTCCCTGATTGAAAGAACCTTCCATATCGTTGTTATTCCCTTTCTGACTGCCTACGGTTGCCATCACTTGAACCTGAAACCAGTCTTTAATTTTACTGCTCATATTTAAAGTACCGGAAATACGTTGATATACCGTCGCTTTGATTAATCCCTGCTGATCCTGATATCCAAGGCCGGCATAGATGCTCGTTTTGTCGTTTCCAGATGTAAAAGAGAGCAGGTGGTCGTTGGAAACGGCTGTTTGCGTAACCGCTTTTTGCCAATCTGTATCATATTTGGGTGATGCAATCAGAAGACCTTTATCGTCGTACTTATAATTACCGGCATTGTCTTTGGCATAATAGAACAGCTTTTCCATAGGCGTTGTCAGGTGAGGCATTATTTTTCCGCTATAAGCGTAAGCCTGTTGTTTAACCTGCAAATATTCATCTGCGTTCAATAAGTCGAGTCGCCGGTTAAGAAAACCAAATCCCATCTTGCCTTCGTAGGTGATAGCGCCGGCATCTTTTTTGCCTTTCTTGGTGGTTATCATCACCACTCCGTTTGAACCCTGCGCACCGTATATCGAAGTTGCGGCAGCATCCTTCAGGATGGTAATCGATTCTACATTGGCAGAGTTTATGATATCGGGATTTACGCCCACCACGCCGTCCATGACGTAAATAGGGTCTCTGCCCGCATTGATGGAGCCCATACCGCGAATCCGCAACGACGACGATCCGCCGGGTCGTCCCGACATCGAGATGTTTTGTACGCCGGCTGCCTTTCCGGCTATACTTTGCATGATATTAAAAGCGGAAGCTCTTTCGGTCAACTCTTCGCTTTTTACGGTAGCAATGGAAGTGGATAAATCCTTTTTCGTTCGGGTTCCGTATCCTATTACCACCACATCATTGATTAAAACCGCATCTGTTTTCATAACAACATTAAACTGCGACTTGTTGCCGATAGCTAATTCCATGGTTTGCATTCCCAAATAAGAGAATTGCAATGTTCCCGCATTTTCAGGTACGCTCAATGAAAAAGCGCCGTTCACATCGGTTGATACGCCAATGGACGTACCTTTCACCACAACGCTCGCCCCGATTAGGGGAGTGCCGCTTTCATCTTTTACCACACCGGATACCGGTTTTTCCGTTTTTTGTACCGTGATGTCAGGGGACGCTTTTATCTGAACTCCGCTTAATAGCAGCAGCGCCAATAAAAACGTCAGTTTTGCATTTTTGAGTATTACCCCAAGTACATTCGCTTTTTGTTTTCTTTTCATACTGATTAATTATTAGATAACACGATCATTCTTTTCACTATTTTTATAATTATTTTCCCCACTCCTTGTTTGGCGTATCGCCCATAAACAGTTCCAACGTTCCTCCGCCGGCAATGTCGAAGAAATCGAGATAGCACTTATCGTATTCTTTTCCGTTTAACCGCGCTTTTTGTATATACAGGTTGGAAGAGGAATTGTTATGAGCGACTATCGTAAATTTCTCTCCTTTTGCATATTGTGTGTCTAACCGGATTTCTATTCGGTCGAACACCGGAGCAGTAATCTCGAACCGGGTGTCACCCGGGCAGGAAGGATGCAAGCCTGAGGCAGCCAGCACATACCATGCCGACATCTGTCCTGCGTCTTCGTTGCCGACAATCCCTTCCACTTCGTTGCGATATCCGTTTTTGCATATAAACCGCGACCATTTCTGCGTATTCCAAGGCTCTCCCAATTTGTTGAACAAAAAGGGTACGAAATGCACGGGTTCATTGGCATGATTATAATAGTCGTTCCACAGCAAATCCTGCGGGGTTTTTTCAAACATTTCCTTCAAGTCTGCCAATACGGCTTCCCTGCCACCCATCAGTTCTACCATTCCTTGCAAATCATGCGGCACGAACCAGCCTTGCTGATAAGGGTTCGATTCGATACAGCCATATCCTTGGGTAAGTCGTCCGTTTTCAGGCCATTCTACCCAAGAGCCATCGGCATTGCGCGGGCGGAACCAGTTTTTTTCCCTGTCGAAAATGTTGCGATAAGCCTGTCCTTTTTTATAAAATTCAGTTGCTTCTTCATTTTTACCCAATGCAGAGGCTAATTGCCCGATGCACCAGTCGGTATAAGCATATTCCAAAGTATGGGAGATACTCCCTCCTGAAGCGGTATATCCCAACTTGTCGTTTCCGAACTCGCGTGAAGAGTTCTTTGCATAAGCGTATGCCTTTTCTATGTCGAAAGTGCGTATTCCTTTGATATAAGCGTCGGCAAGCACAGAAATAGCAGGATTTCCGAGCATACATCCGGAATAGGCATTCACGATCTCCCAGCGATTAAAATATTCTTTGCCGCTTTGTTCTGCGAGGGTAATCAATGAATTGAGTTGGTCGCTCACTAATCGGGGATTGATGATGACCTGCAACGGGAATTGGCTGCGAAAAACGTCCCAGCCGCTGAAAATTGTGCGTTTTGTGAAAGTTCCTCCGGTTGAATAAATTCTGCCGTCGCCACCCACATAACGGCCGTCGGCATCGATGAATATTCTCGGGTCTATCATTGTGTGATACAGGGCTGTATAGAAGATGGTCTTTTCATCGGCGCTTCCTCCGGATATTTTTATGCGGCTCAACTCTCGGTTCCACTGTTCATGCGCCTGCGCTTTCACTTCATCGAAACTCAATCGGGCTATTTCGGTGTTGAAATTATTTTCAGCGCCTTTCATGTCCACGAAAGAAATGCCCGCTTTTAGGGTGATTTCCTCCCCGGTTTGGGTAGAAAACTCCCCATAAAACCCAAGATGTTTCCCCTGCAATTCGTTCTTTCCGGTAATCACCGGCGCTTCGGCGACTTTCGTAAGGTAAGGAATGCTCGTTACATCGTCTCTTTTACGGCTCCAACCGTCGGGAATATCGGCGCTCCACATCCCATAGTTTTCCAAAGGCTTGCTGAAACGGGCGAAGAAATAGACGGTATAGTCCGCTTTGCCTTCTCCGTTGCCCCAGCCTCCACCCTCCGGCGTGCATTTCATCCGGCCCCGGATGGTATATTTGTCTATCACTTTTATATACTGTTCTGTGGATGTTCCGCCCACCCTTCGGGCAAGGTCGATTTGGATACGCGATTTTTTACTTTCGGGGAAAGTGAATTTCAGTATGCCGCATCGGGGGGTTGCGCTGCTCTGAACGTTGATCCCATAGTCGGTGAGGTTGACCGAATAGAATCCGGCTTTGGCGCATTCGGAACTTTTGTCGTAATGCGAGCGGTATCCCGGAATGCTTCCGTCTTCTTTGCCGGCAATTTTTTTCAGCGCTCCGGTTGTCGGCATGACTAAGAAATTTCCTAAATCGCCATACCAGCCCACGCCGCTCATTTGCGTGAAAGCGAAACCTTCGATGGTTTCATGTTCGTAACTGTATCCGGAGCCGTTATCGCCTCCCGTAATAGTGTTCGGACTCACCTGCACCATTCCGTAAGGAGTGGTCGCTCCGGGGAAAGTTTTGCCAAGGCCATGGTAAACGCCTGCTGCTTTGGTGCTTGTGCTTGCTCCGATGAAAGGGTTTACGTAATCGGCAGGTGTCTTCGCTTGCTCTTTTGTCAATCGGAGCGTTTTCAATCCAAAGCGGGGTATTACCAATTTGAGTTCCGTTCCCGTACTTGTTTTAACAGGTTTAAGCGTAGCTAAAGTATTTTCGTTTAAGTCGATTTCTTCGATTTTCGACAGCGGAGTTCCGAATTTAATAGTCTGCGGAGCCATGTTGCCCGAAGCATTGAAGAACCTTACCACGATGTCGTCGCCGGAGAGATAAGCGGCGGATATTTCATAACCGGTGTCACAGATGTCGATTAGCGATGCGTTTTTCAGTTCAGTTTCCGGGAGAAAGGAACAGATAAGCGGTTCGTTCCACCGCAAACTTTCGTCAGGAATGCCTGATTTATCCCATTCTCCGCTGTGGGGAATAATGGCAAATCGGAGGTTGGTGGGTCCATCGATACGGTAATCGCGCCCCCACAATCCGTTTCCGGAGAACTGCACGGTAAGCCCAAGCGGAACATCGTCTCCATAAGAATAAGAGGTAGTATGATCCGATAAAAGAGCAAAGCCTTTTTTATTATCTCCTTCCGTCAGGTCGATCCAATTCAGGATGATATTATGTTTGATGCTGTCCCAAGTATTATAAAAGGTGTTATCCTGCTTGCTTCGGCAAACGTCGAAAGGAGCGTTCTTGTACAGCGTCGGCGATTTCAGATTGACGGGGAAAAGCATATTGAGCTTGAAGCGGTCGTTGTAGAATGCGCGGCGGTTATTTTTGTAAGCGTCGGTTTGACGATATTCTCCGATGCCGACATTGTTTTTCCAGTCGATAGCGAGATCAAATTCTATTTTGCGTTGTCCTTCTTTGAGAGTGATTGTTTGCGTGAAAGGATGAGAAGCTATATATCCCTGTATGCGAACGCTTTTTTCAAACGGATTATCCTGTGTGACAGTCACTGTTGCCGTCGTTTCGGTTGATGAATGAAACACTCCCTCGTCATAGAAAAATCCGCGCAACTCGCCGATGGAAAATTCGCTGCCTGAATCGGCAAATTCTTTGGCGCCTTCTTTTTTTGCAACAAGGCTTTTGATGACTCCGCCCCTCAATGGGTCGATCACCATGCGGTACAGGCTATTTTCAAGCACTGTATCGTCCGGTTTATTTACGTTTTTATTTGTATTCTTTTTAGTGATTTTTTGAATAGGTTCTACGAAATAAGTGGCATATCCGAATGCGGGAACAGCGGCTTCAAACAGCAAGGTAGGTTCGCCGTTGGCGCCGGTTGTGACAAAATTATCTATTTCTTTACCGGTGGCATCCGTCACTTTCAGGTTTGAACCGGTTAAGCCTTGGGGCAGTTTAGTCGACACAATTTCGCTCCTCGCAATGCCCGGCGTGTTATACACACGCAAATACAGTCCTTTTTTCAAGACTTTGCCGGATGAAAAGCTTTTTTCCGCTTCGGATATTATTCCCCGGCATAGCGAGTCGGTTGCAGTTGTCCATAGTTGTATCTGGTCTGCCCATGTTTTTTGTTGACGAAGTCGGTTGTAAGGCACAATCCACGAATCGTGATGCTGCGCCAGCATCAACGTGCGCCATGCTTCGTCGAGTGTCTTTTGCTTGTAACGGTAATTGTTAGACAGATTGGCGATTACGCCCATTTTTTCCGCCATCGCCAAACTGTTTTCTGAATGACGCACCTGCCTTGCGATGCGCTGTAAAACTTGACTGCCCCACATCAGGCTTGTGCGGACGTCTTCCTGCGAAAGCCGGTAGTTGTCTGTTGTGCTGCCATTACTGATGTTTTCAAAATATTCCCTCCAAGTTACGTATTTGGAATTATTTTTAATGCTGTCGCCTTTGCCTATCCAGGGGCCGCCTTTCCAGCCGGCATCTTGAAACGTCATACCTACCGGATGTTCTATTCCCTGCTTGAAACAGGCTTTTAAATATCCGGAATCGTTGCTCCATGCTGTGGTTTGCCATACGGAATTTTTCTCAAGCTCCTCACATTCGTAACGAGGAACCGTGAGTATCGAACTGCCGTCGGGTCCAATCCAGTTAACTAACTCGCCTCCGTAAGGCGCCATGTATCCTCCCCAACAAGTGTTTGGACATTTCAGCACGGCATATTTAAACCCATACTGCTTGAGTATCTGCGGCAGGCCGCTTGTGAAACAGGGTTCTTCTACCGAATAGGTAACAAATTCTACATCCGGGAAATGGCTTTTTATTTTTTTAATGCCGTAGTAAAACTGTCGTATAATACTCTCTCCGGAAACATTATAGCAATAAGGTTGAGCATAAGCGGGGTTTGTAAATTCGACGCGCCGGTTGGTCGCAATTTTGCGAAAGAGTGCATAATCATCCGGCGTTCTCACCGCTACCGTGTCCCATGTTTCGGGTTCTATTTCGAGGCACATCCGCCATTCGGGATACTTTGAGATCAGGTCTGCCATGAATTTGGTATTCCATTCAACCGGATAATGACCGTATATGCCTCCATGAAAGCCGTCAACGAAGTAAGCCTGTTGTCCGGAGACAAAAACAGATACGAGAACAAAGAATAGAATAAATAAACTGTTTTTCATATATGTACATCATTTATTTTTTAAGGTCATACAGGACTCGCATGTTCAATTTCTTGTTATTCCGCTTTTACTCTCCCGCCGGAAGTATGCGAAACAAATTCAGGCGCATACAGGCATTGAATCGTTGCGATTCCGTTGGAATAATCTCCGGCTGCATTTGCATACAAAGGATATTCAAAAACGTATGTTCCTTTGGGCAAATTATAGAAATAGAAATTCATGGAAGCATCGCGAATCGATTGATAATAAACGACCTGTTGCGCCCAACGGATTCCCGAAAGAGATTCTGCCGGCTCGAAGCAGGAAGCGCGTAAGTCTTTCAACAATACATATTCAAAATCGCGATCGACACGTACTACTAAGCGTACAATCACTTTATCACCTACTTTAACGGATTGATTTCCGGTAACCGGCTGCAGTGTTTTCCCTGTAGTCGTAATTTTCTCGACAAAAAGGGATTTTTCTACATTCAGTCCGGTTTTAGCCGCCGTGATTTTATCCAAGTCTTCAAAATACTGCGCATAGACTGCTCCCCATCCGGGACCGGCGCCATCTTTGGAAACGGTTATCCGGCTCATATCCGGTGTGATGGATTTTGCATCAAACACGGTTTTGATATAACCGGTTCCGGCATCTCCTTTTTGCGTATCAACCGTCTGATTACCGATTTGTATGGAAGTTTTTCCTTCGTTTTCCAACCAATTGCTGCCGGTCTGCAGGAGTACATTCACAGCCATCACGGTAGCCGGAACGCTTTCCCATTGCTGCGTTTGCTTTTGTTTCAGCAGCCAAAGTTTCATTTCGTCCAATTCTTCCGGCTTGCTTCCGGTTTCCCGGAACGCTTGCATAATAAAGGTATGGATGCAGGTGGCGCTTTGGAAGAAGAAAGTTGTCGTTTGATTGTTTGCCCAGAACATTCCTTCGTCAGTCGTATGAGAAGCATGTTCGCGAAGTGATTTAATAATCGAAAGCGCCGTTGGCGTATTTCCGTTTCTTTGCAAAACCAAAGCGGCAATGGCGCGAGTATACAAATCAGTGTTTTTTGCCCAATATTTTCCGGCAAAATCTAAATAGAATTTGAAAGCTTCGGTCGCATCATTCAACGGAATATCCTTATACATAGAACGAACAAGCAGATATTCCAATTCGTAGGTAGAAATCGTTTCCGGCATCTTTCCGGAATAGTACTTTTTGCAATCTTCATAATGTTTCTTAAAACGGTCGTCGATAAACCGAACCGCCTGCGCCTGCATTTGCTTGGTTTCTCCGGTGTAATTCTCAACATTCAGGCGAGATAATTCTCCCATTCCGTAAAGAATCCATTGCGTGATTGAAACGCTTGCAGGCATTCCTTTGAACCATGTCCATCCGCCTTCTGCCGTTTGAAGCGAGCGGAGTTTATCTATTGCTTGCGTATTCAGATAGTTGTTGCGATTGATGTCGAATAAAAGCGACAGCCGTTGCCGTTGTTCCGTTTCATTTTGCGCTTCCATCACCCAAGGGGTTTCTTCCAAAAGTACGGCTTTCAGTTCCTGGTTTTTCTCCAATTGAGAAAGCAGCGTTTCTTTGTTTCCGCCTTGTGCCATCCAACTAGTGATGATCGATTTGATTTTCGGCGTGCTATTGGCGATATGAGCGGCTAAAGCATTGGAAAAATAAGCGGCAAACCACGACAAAACATTATCCGATTCGGGAGCGGTCATTGCCGGCAAAGCCTGAACGGCATACCATATCGGATTGTTCGTAAATTCCAGCGTCAAACGATAATTTGTTCTACTAAGGGAAGAAGGGGTTTTTATTGCATCGACGTTAAATGTTTTGGTTTGATTTCCCCTGATATTCAATGGCAAACTTTCTGTTACCAGCATCCGGTTGGGAAGTATGGGAATCAGGTGCTGTTCGCCGTCGCTGAACTCGGACGAACTCGCAACGATTTTCAAAGCGGTTAAATCAATGCCGGCAGGAACTTGGAATGTCCACGAAATGGCAGTTGTTTTTCCGGCTACTAAGTGAAAAGGTTTACTGTTATCGGGAATTACGATATTCGGTTTTTCGGTTGCCGGATCGAAACATTCGATTTGTACGGTTCCGTCAATATCTTTTTCCGATAAATTGGAAATATTGGTTGAAATAGTCGCACGGTCGCCATCCCGCAGAAAACGGGGAACGTTCGGACTGACCATCAATTGTTTTTGACTGATAATTTGTTCAATGAGCTGTCCGAATTTCATATCTTGCGTATGCGCCAATCCCATCAATTTCCAAGTGGTATTGCTTTCCGGAACAGTGAAAGCAATCACGGTTTCTCCGGATTCGTTGGTTTTCAGTTGCGGATAGAAAAATGCCGTTTCGTTGAAATTCTGCCGGATTTGAGGTTCGGGTTGGGGAGAAGGTGTTTTTCCTCCGGCAACATTCTTATCGTGACTGAATACCTGTGTTGCACCTTCATTACCGGACACTTTATATTCATTTACTGCAGCTACATCATTTTGTACACTTGCGATGGACGCAGCCTGAGCTTGAGCCGGAGCCGAACGCATCAGCATGGGGCCTCTCCCCGGAAGCATACTATTATAAATACTCCACCCAAACCAATTGAGGCGATCGAAGACAAACGCAGGATCGTTATAACCGGTCGTTCTTCTATCTAATGCAGAATATGTTCGATCAAATTCTTTACCATTATTAAGAGAAGGAGCAGTTAAATAAACAGTCGGAACAGGGTTAAAACTCCACGAATGATCTTGAATTTTATCCAAAGAAGCATCATACATCACTGCCAACAGTTCCGCTAATACCGGATTTTGAGCGGCGTCTTTAACGGAAATCTTCCATTCTTCCTTTTGACCCGGAAGCAAGCGATCGCGAAATACTTCCGGTTTTAATGTCAGATTTTTATCCGGCTGTTTTTTATAAAGAGCAACTTGTTTTGTGTAAACCTTGTTATCCTTGATAAAAGTAAAACAAACCTTTGCACCGTCGCCATAATCCGGAAGATAAGGAATTGTTAATTTTTTAGTTTCATTATTCAAAATAAAACGCGAGATTGACGCTCGTTTTCCGTTTTGCCGGAAAATTTCATACAGCACATAAACCTCTTTTGCCGATGAGCCATAAATAATTTCAGCATTTTCGCCTACGGCACAAGTTGTTTTAGACGTCATCAGCCATTGGTAAACCGGAACGGGCGGCTGTTTATCCTGCGCTGAAGCCAAAGTGAAATCGGTTTGCTTTTCCATTATATCATTTGCATAGGCTATGATGCGATAACGGCCGGAAGCAAGCGACCGGAATGATACGGAATTGATTTCTTTTCCCGCTTCAAAATCGCCGCTTGTTATTTTTTTATCCTGAATCCAATCCTCTGCCGGTGCATCCAATTTTGCCTGATTCTTTGATTTCAGGCTGTATATTTCATACGTCCCTTTTGCCTGAACCGGATTGCCGTTGAGATTCATCGCACGAACCGTGAAACCGGAAAGCGAATCTTTATTTGTCGCTTCA
>Ga0209629_10001261_pt1 | contig 15697 bp, 9 predicted proteins | sample TergutCu122P5_FD_187286 | JGI IMG/M metagenome (GOLD analysis project Ga0209629, IMG submission 187286) | Cubitermes ugandensis P5 segment gut microbial communities from Kakamega Forest, Kenya - Cu122 P5 (SPAdes) (version 2) | ecosystem: Host-associated > Arthropoda: Insects > Digestive system >...
GGCTTTCAATAATCCCAAAACACTACGCTACAGGGATTTTTATAGCGCAAATTCAAGGTTTTAAGCGTTACATTTATCCACTGTGCAAGTAATGATTTAATCAAAAAGCGTGATGTTACCTAGCGGGTCTTCCATGCTTTTCATATTTCCGGCGTTGTCGCGTGTATACTTGGTGACTTTGTCCATCGCGTCCTTGCTGGAAGTCATAAAACCGTTGCCGTCATAATAATAGAAGCGGTCATAACCGTTGCCGTCGGTTTCCTTGATTAAGTTGCCTTTGTCGTCGTATTCATAACGAAGGTATGTGTCGTCACGCTGTTTGACGGATGTTGTTTGCCCCTTGCTGTTATACGTGAATGATTCCGTTGTTGAATCCGGGTATGTGATGGTGTCGTAATTGGTGGTATCGCCTACGTAGGTGTAAGTTGTCTTGTTACCCTTACGGTCGGTTTCGGAAGATAGGCGGTTGCTGTCGTCATAGGTGTAATACTTTGAGCCGTCGTTGTTGTATTCTTCAATCAGGCGGAAATTATCGTCATATACCGAGCCGGTTACTTTCCCGTTTTCGTCGGTGTATTCATTGGATTTTCCCGCAAAGTTGTACTTATAGCTCGTCCATCCTCTGTCCGGTAAAAATTGTTGTGTGACACGACCGTATTCGTTGTATTCATTCTTCATGTAAACCGTACCGCCGAAATCCGTAACGGAGGCCAGCAAGTGGGCGTATCTGCCACCTTGTACGTAGGAATACCGTAAAGAATCTCCGTCCGGGTTCTGCGCTGAGGCAAGTTCTCCGTTGTCATACGTAAAGGAGACTGACCGGCCGGCGCTGTCAGTGATTGAAGAAATATGCTTCCCGTCATAGGTAAACGTAAATGCACCGGATTTATTGGTCGCCTCGCTCAACCGCACCCCACTGTATGATAAATTTGTTGCATCTCCGTCGGAGTCAATGATTTGCGATGCTCTGCCAGAAGAATTAAATTTAACAGTCTCTCCGGTATCCGTTGTCAGGGTATTGGTCTCACCGGTGAAAGTATACAAATTGCCTGGGGCCGTATCATACTCGCCGCCGTTTTTGGTGAAGCACACGGTCGCGCCGGAAGGCACTGTGACATACGCCTTGTTTTTCAGAAAACTGACGCGGTAATTGTACGGATATGACCATCCGTAACCAAGACCGTAGTCATCATCGGCGTATAATGAATTGTATGTACGGGTGAAAGCGAGAGGCTTTTTGCCCTCCATCTGCAAGTCGGTATAATTCCAGTCCAACGCGCCGGTAATGCTGTTGACAGGATCGCCGACAAACAAATCTTGGATTCTAAGCCAGCCGCCGTCCGGGTTCAGCAGATAGCCCCTGTCCCTCATCATCTGGATAAGTTCTTCTATGGAGTTCGGGCTCCAGTCCATGACCAGGAAGGGCAGGAACAGCGCGAGGTCTTTGTTTTGAGTAAAATTAGTCGTATCGCTTTCCGCATAGCAGAAAACCATGTAATACCATCCGGGGGCGGCCATACCTGACCACGGGAGAGCTAACTGACCGCTAAAAGCTATGCCGGTCGGCCCATTGGTCAGATCGGCAGCCGGTGTGCCCAGTTTGTCAAGAAAGTCAGCTTTCCAATCGTCGGGTAGGTTTTGAGGCGCGAAGTCCGTATAATTCAGCCATCCTGTATCCGATTCCCTGAGCCAGTCGGCGGGTGGAGGGTCCGTAATAGGAGCAGGATAAACGGCATTTAAGGCTTCCGCCGTATATACTAGGACTTGTATTGTGCCGGGAGTGGGCAGTTCGAAGCTCACCGTATTGGGTTCATTCAAGAACATCGGATAAGCCGGCAGGTATTTATCCGCGTCCTGGACAAGGGAAATCTCCCTTTGTCCCAATACATCGCTCACCATGAGCGCGGAACTGCCGGCGGGCGCGGCATATGCTGGTAGTAACGGCATCGTCGGTACCAGGCCCATCGCCATAGTCGAGACAAGTAACAAAGAAATAAATCGTTTAAAAATCCGTTTTTTCATGCTGAATTTCCTCCTTATCTACTTTTTCATCGGTAGGTATTTTTTCAATTCAGTTGCAAAAAACAAAGTGCTACGTAAAATGCCCTCACAGATTGCTTCTACCCCAACCTCCCACCCTGAATACTACTTGAAGTAAAAGTCACTCAAAAACTCCTGAATCGTGTGTATGGGCGGACTGCTTGGGGAATCCTCGCCAAAGATCATATTGTCAAAACCATATTGATCAATAGCGTGAATATCTTCGATGTCCTCAAAACTTGCGGCGCTGGAATATTTCAGATCGTAGCTGACTGCAACTCTAGCGCCCTGCCATCCACTGCCCATCTTTGAGCCGTCGAAAAGGAGCTGTAAATCCAAATCCACCTTGAAACTGTCGTAATGCTTCAGAGCATAGCCCCCGGATGAAGTATCCCCTGTATATGTATAGTAGTCGCCGGCGCCGGGGTAAAAGAAGAATACCCTCTCATCATTGTTCACTCCAGGGATCACGGGAATCTTGCCAAGCATGACAGGCGGCGCTAATCTACCGCGGTAAGGTTCCGGGGCGCTTTCGCGGTAGTTCAGATAGGCATCGGCACTGGCCTGATCGTAAACCAGAAAACCGTTATCTGCCGTTTCGGGAATGGCTATTGTATAACTTGTAATTAGTGCGTCAGTCGGTAAAGGGTTGCCGGAACTGTCCTGCGCCCATTTAACTGGAGTTATCTCCGCGCATGCGCTTGATGTTCCAATGTTTGATAAGCAGCCTTGTCCTTCGGCACATGAGCCAGGTTGAAAATACCCACCGTATAACAAGGAATAGGATAAATTCATATCCAGGTAGAGAGGAGCTTTTTCTACTTTGCTGAACCCTACCCAGTTGATGTTCTGGTACCCGCCCTCCGGGCCCTTCTTCTCGTTTTTCAGAAGGAACCGGTTGATGAAGTATGTACCAGGGCGGGTAATGGTAACGTTTTTATACACGTTGGTTGATTTGACGGTGATCGTCAGGCTTTCGTTCGTTATGAAGAACTTGTCGGAGAGAACGGCATAGCCCGAATCCGTTTGTTTAGAATCCCAGAAGAACCAGAAGCCCTCATTCGCGTAGTCTGAGTAATGGGCGTTGCTGGGGATTTCCACGGCGGCTTTCTCGCCGTCGGTATAGGGCAGGGTGACCGCGTGGGCCGGATCGAACGCAGCCAGGAATACCGCGTCGCTCATGATCTTGTCGATCGGGGCCGCGAAAGACGGGAACGATGAAGCGGTCAGCATGGCGAATGTCAGTAACACTGGCAGAATCATCTTTGTTATCTTTTTCACGGGAAAAACCTCCTTCAAAATATGAAATTGATATAGGCGCGTTGTGCGGCTTTAGTTCGGGATCAGCCTATTGAACTGTGGTTTTGGAACAGGTCTTATGTGATGTTTTCAAAATTTTCATGGATAAAATTGGTGTTTTCTTTAGCTGCCGCTTCGGGCCAGGTTGGCCCGAAGCGGCGAATACCCCGACCGCTCTGCGGCGGAGCAGTTCATTCAACTATGTAACATGCGCTAATTTGAGTGCCGCCTTTGATTTCAACGTAAACATTATGAATACCGACTGCATATACATCCGTTACGTTGTTATCAACGCTGAAAGTCTTTGTAATAACATTTGCCGTCCCATCAGAAAGATTTTCTGTAACTTTTATTGTAAGATCATTTTTATTCCCATTGAGTTTGTTGATGGAGGCTGATGGAACGGCATTTACGATAGTTGCGGCATGGTCTGCATGTGCCCAGCGTGCATTTAAAATAAAGCTGGAGGTAACAGCCGCCCTGAAATCGTAAGCCAAATTGTCAAGAAGCCAACCCGCAAAAGTATAGCCGGGCCTTACTGGATCGGCAGGTTTGGCTGCCACATTTTTATCGGCGACGATTTGCTGAGGTACATGGCTGCCGCCTTGAGAGTCAAAGGTGACAATATGTGTTATTTGCGTCCAATGGGCATTCAAGATAAAACTGGAGGTGACAGCCGCGCCGAAGTCGTAAGCCCAATTGTCAAGGAACCAGCCCGCGAAAGTATAACCGGATCTTACAGGATCGGCTGGTTTGGTTGCCTTATTTTCGTCGGCGACGGTTTGCTGAGGTACGGAACTGCCGCCTTGAGAGTCAAATGTGACAATATGTGTTATCTGCGTCCAATGGGCAGTCAAGACAAAATCGGAGATAACAGCCGCGTCAAAGTCGTAAGACCAATTGTCAAGGAACCAGCCTGCGAAGGTATAGCCGGATCTTACGGGATCGGCGGGTTTTGTCGCCTTACTTTCGTCGGCGATGGTTTGCGAAGCTACGTGACTGCCGCCTTGAGAGTCAAAGGTGACGATATGGGCTAACTGCGTCCAATGGGCATCCAGAACGAAGCTGGAGGTGACAGCCGCGCCGAAGTCGTAGGCCCAATCGTCAAGAAACCAGCCCGCGAAGGCATAGCCGGGTCTTACGGGATCAGCAGGTTCGGTTATATTGCTTTCATCGGCTACGGTTTGCGAAACTACGTGGCTGCCGCCTTGAGAGTCAAAGGTGACGATATGGGCTAACTGCGTCCAATGGGCATCCAGAATGAAGCTGGAGGTTACAGCCGCCCCGAAATCGTAAGCCCAATCATCAAGGAACCAGCCCGCGAAAGTATAGCCGGATCTTATGGGGTCGGCGGGTTTGGTCGCCTTACTTTCGTCGACGACGGTTTGCGAAACTACGTGGCCGCCGCCTTGAGAGTCAAAGGTTACAGTATAAGTTTGATTGAGCGTAGTCTGGATAGTCCCGTCCATCGCATTATCTGTACGAAATGCAAATCCGTTTTGGGTATTAGATTCGACTTCGGCGGGAACAGTTAAAGATTCGCCGTTAAACGTAAAAGTCATGTAAGATTTAATTTGATCAACCCCACTCATCGCTTCGTAAATGTTTGATTTAATCTCTTTGGCTTTTACGCAGTCATCCCCAAGCAAGGCTAATTCATCCTTATCTAATTCAGAGCCTTTATTTTCTAGTGCGTCGAATAAGCAGCCAATCGCTGAATCCGTTGCGGTTGCGAAGTAGTATTTAATGCCATTTATAACGCCAAGTTCATGAACGCCGTCCCAGTGGTCATCGTTTAGAGCGTCTTCGTTAATAATGTAAAAAAGCTCTATCCCAGCGCTATTATCACCCTTAGAAAGCTTACTCTTACCAATGAAGTTAACCCTTAAACTATTCTGGTTTTCTCCCAATACTTCGATTGACAAGTAATCGCTCCAAGCTTTTGGAAGGATAGCAGACCAAGCTTGGCCCGTATTATCCTGTAAATTCAAGATCGAAGAAATTAATTGACCAGAATCACCTGCTGTAGGCTCGGGTTCCATTGTTATCGTGCGAGCTGACGCTCCGCTAGTTGAGGTCATACCATTTGATGTGCCACCCATGACACCATAACCATCAATTCGTGAATTGCTAATGGAGTAAGAATGTCTCACTACTTCATTATTTGAGTTACCTTCAATAGTGTAAACGGTATTACCATCGCAAGCAGTAACAATGCCGACATGCCCAATTCTTTGTTTTGTTGTACTGTAGAAATATATGATGTCCCCTTCTTTAGGCGAATATGTACCTCCATACCTTCCGCCATTACGGTATTGACCTTTAACTTTGAAATAATTTGCACCATCAACTGTATAACTTGCTTTTGGAACCAAATGCACAGAGGGCGACTTATTTGACCTATTTGAATCAATGATGCTTGGATTGGTAAAATTTGCACACCATGAAACAAACATATGACACCATTGACCAGCATCGCCGCCATTATAACCGGGACCGAACCAGGCTCCATATTTTGTCCAATTATTAGTTCCGCTGTTTTGAGTTTTTTCTGTAGGCGTAGCGGTTGTTGTAATATTCCCTAATAGATTGTTGGTCTTTTTTTCGTGATATCCTTCTTCATCCAAAGCTTTCTGAACAAAATTATGCAATGGATCATCCGTAACGGTAAAGCCTTTTGAGACGGTAAACTTGTTGCCATCAGCTAATGTCACTTCGAATTCCACCGTGCGATTACCAGCTAAAGTAATATCAGTAAATTGATGTGTCCATTTCGTTGGGCCTCCTTGCATTTTTTCTCCGTCTGGTCCTCTCCCAACAAGCCTAGCTGTAGCCGCAGCTACGGCTTGATCGGTTGTGAGCGTGCATGTTATCGATCCGCCGACCTGTATGGAAGCTGGACTTATCTTCGCATCAACACCAATGACTGTAAAGTGCGCCGAGGTTTTGACCTCTTTATTGTTGGTTCCTGTAGCTGAAAAGGTTACAGTGCGATTACCGGCTAAAGTAATATCGGTAAACGTATACGTCCATTTCTTTTTGGTTGTATCCACGGCAGTCATTGTTGGTTCCTCTGCCCTCCCATTAAGCTGGATTCTAACGTTTGTTGCAGCTTGATCGGTTGTGAGCGTACAGGTTATTGACCCATCAGTTGCTATGTAAGCCGGACTTATAATTGGTGTGAGTTTGATATTTGCCGGATCAACTTGAAAGCTCACATTAAATGTTTTGGATCCGAAACTGGTTCCACCGTTAACTGTGATTACGGAGGTATATGTGCCGGCGGCAAGCCCTGTTTTAGGTACGACGGTAAACTGCGTGCTTGCTCCGGCTGCTAGCACTCCGGTAGTGGTTTTGTTCAACGTGAAGTTCGCATTGGAGGTAGAGATCGAAAAGGTTCCGCTCGGGCTTCCTGTATTCTTGATGGTTACTGTCTTGGCCGTTTGAGCACCATATCCTACAACAGCAGATGAGAAGGTATACGTTCCGGTTACATCTACGGTGAAAGTGTGGTTATCAGCAACTTGAAAGCTCACATTAAATGTTTTGGATCCGAAACTGGTTCCACCGTTAACTGTGATTGTGGAGGTGTATGTGCCAGCGGCAAGCCCTGTTTTGGGCACAACGGTAAACGTCGTGCTTGCTCCGGCTGCTAACGCTCCGGTAGTAGTCTTCAGCGTGAAGTTCGCATTGGAGGTAGAGATCGAAAAGGTTCCGCTCGGGCTTCCCGTATTCTTGACGGTTACTGTCTTGGGCGTTTGATCGCCATATCCTACAACGGCAGATGGAAAGGTATATGTTCCGGTTACATCTACGGTGAAAGTGTAGATATCGGGATCAGTTGTTACGCTGCACACGCTGCTTGCAGCGGAAAGCCACGAGTTCCCGCCGCCGCCAGCACTAAGAGCCAAATATGATTTTACGGTAAATTTATAAGTTTTTGCGGGTAATAAACCGGTTACCGTATAGCTCGTGTTTTTCCCGGAATATATTTGGTTTTGGATGCCTTCTTGATAAAGCCAATACTCTATTCCTTGATAGGCAGAAGAAACCGCTTGCCAAGAAATCGTTGCGGAAGTCTGCGTTTTACCGGAATTCGTTATCCCTGTTGGCACTGGTGGAGGCGGCCCCGGTGTCGTTACGATGCATACGCTACTCGCAGCAGAAAGCCACGAGTTCCCGCCACCGCCAGCACCAAGGGGCAAATATGATTTCACCGTAAATCTATAAGTTTTTCCCGGTAATAAACCGGTTACCGTATAGCTCGTGTTTTTCCCGGAATATATTTGGTTTTGGATGCCTTCTTGATAAAGCCAATACTCTATTCCTGGATAGGTAACAGAAACCGCTTGCCAAGAAATCGTTGCGGAAGTTATTGTTACATTTGATTTCGTTATCCCTGTTGGCACTGGCGGTGGCGGTGTCATAGCCGCAAAAACAGTTAGTGGTGTAGTGACAATGCTGCAACTTATTCCGCAAGCTATGAAGCATGCCAACATCAAGGAAATAAGCTTTTTCATTACATATTCCTCCATTCTAATTTTTTTAATTGGCTAACATTTGATAATTGGACTTAAAAGTGTAAAACAAATAGGCAGCAATAAACATATATGATGCTGACGATGCTGTCGGCATACCCTCGCCCGCACGGTTTCCTCGCCTGAATACGGCTTCTGTGAAACGGATGCTTAGCGGGAATGCATGAAAATATCAAGTTGTTGTCGCAAACCGCTTGTCACAAACGCGCGAAACGCTAGGGCGGCTTATGAGATTTCACGCTTACCAGAACCTTCATGCCGCTCCCCCTCTCGCGAACACTGAATGACATTAATGCTGGACTGGTGCTTCATTTGATATGTGTGTTGATATATGTACATAATCACCCCAACTGGAATTTTTTTCAATATGCCAAAAGTAATGTTTTTATATGACTTTAGTCATACCGAATACCGCAGGACGGCGGATCATTCAAACAAAATCGTTATTTTTCATGGGTCACGTAACGACGCGCACGCCGGTATAACGGCGCGGCGTGCGGATGGGATTTCCGCGCCTCTTAGGTTATCACTGATCTCCTCGTGACAATCAATGTAATATAAAAACCCGCCGCGCTGATGGGCAAGCCCTGTGTTCAGCCTCTAAAAGACCGACACAAAGCCGCCAACCGCGCAACGGGTGAATTGCGTTGCTTACTCATTAAAATTGACCACATGAGAATCCCGTTCCCATCCGCTCACAAACGCACAGGCGTCAGTCATGATACTCTGGGCGCTCGCTCGCTATATATATCTGTAAAGAATGGTTAATAAGGGTACACAAGCCGGAAGAAGATAAATGTCATGTTCATTTTGAGAATCGGAGCCGGGTCGCTTTTCTCTTGAACGACCAATCCCTGTGATTTTATGTAGAATGATTGTAATGTTATTCTACAATATTATGTTACACTTGTCAAGAAATATTTGGAAATTATTTATTAAATTATAACGTTACATATTTATTAAAATTATTGCCAAATCTCGGTCCAAATTTTGGTGAATTTTTTCTTATTGATTTTTATGAGCAAATGTATTAAACTAAAACAATTGTGATCAATTCGTCTATTGATCTTCGTTTCCTTTCACGACTCTCCAATATCTTTACGAGGTGGATTATTATGCCCGACCCCTTTCACATTGTTCTGAAAAACTTTGTAGAAGCCAAGGGGACAAATATTTTGCAGGCTTCTGAAAAAATTGGGATTCAGCGCCAAAAATTCTATCGCTTCATGGAGGGCACCGCATTTCCGTCTGTGGCAGAACTGGATGCGTTGTGCCGTGTCATCCGGCCTTCTATCAGTGAAAAGAGCAGACTCTTTGAATCTTATAGAATGACCGAGGTTGGCCCCACAGTGTATAATTCAAGGTTGTTTGTGGAGGAATTGATCACACAGGTCAATTACAGCATCAGCAGAAATGAAGCTGTGCCTAAAATGCGCTCACTTGCTAAATTCTCGGAGAATGATCTTCCGCCAGTGCTAAAAAATAAACACGAGGTGGATTTGGCAATTAGAACTATGTTTGCCGACGATGACACGGACGGCTTGACGATTCATATTTTAGCACAGCCGGATTCAGCGGTACTACTGGATTCACTAAAAATGCTGTTGGAACAGGCCAGTGCGAAAACTAAAATTTTTCACGGGATACGTCTGTTTTCCTCCATGGACGAAGCGGCCAATATCCGGGTTTTTTCAAAAATCGTACCGCTCCTGTATATTCACAATGAAAACGTAAAATATTCAGCAAAATATCATTATGTTTCCGATCTGTCTTTTAATAAGTCCTCTGAAATCTATCCAAATATTATCATACGGGGCACATATGCGCTCCTGGTGTCATCTGAAATGACAACAGGTATCGTATTGTCCAACTCTGAACAAGTGAAACTTCTGGTGATGAATGTGAAAAATGTTATGGGGAAGATGGAGGAGCTATCATATGCATTCACTTCTCCTGAAACGTTTGCGGATTTTTTCGTTCATCAGGTGGATGTTGATTATTCTGAGGCATTCTATTTTGAGCGACAGCCATGTCTTCAGTTTGTCAAGCCACAAAATGAGTGCTTAGATGTACAGTACACACTGGCCATTTTAGAACCTTTAGAAAAACTTTATAATGCATTTACACAACGCCTGTCTAGTGGTGTCCATTTTCACCAGCTTTTCACGCGTCAAGGGATGGATATTCTCTTGAATGAGAAAACTTTTCTTAATCCAGCCTTTACCGAGCAAGCCATCCCATGTTATTTGCAGGGGTTCATAGACCACGCTACACAAACCTCTCGCTTTACCTTACACATCATTCCAGACGATCATCTAGGTGTTAATATGTCGAATGGTTTTCTCGCAGTAATGAAAGATTACTGCGTAATCATCGCGCCCTATCCAATAGATTGTAAAGTTTCCCCTTCCGTTGTCATTCAAGAGGAGGGGGTTGTAAAAGCGTTTTACGATTATTTTTCAAATCTTATCAATGAAAAATGTCTCCCCGGTGAAACGGCTCGGGTCACCAGCGGGCAGGAAGCCATCGACTACCTGAAACAGTGTCTGGATACATTCCAAAATAGGGGAAGATAACTCACAAAGCCGCCCTTTGCATATAAACGTAGCAAAAAGGTGCTTATTTCAAGGTTTTTATCGTCTGTGAACGGCGATAAGCAGGGCGGTTATGGTTTTATATGACCCTGTCCGGATTTTTGAAAATGTCGGGAAAAGGTATCAAAAAACAGACCCATAACCGCCTATAGCTCCATTTTCACTATCCGATAGTTTTGCTTTTTGTCCAGTTCAAGAATGCTATCAATATTATGTTTTATAATCCCATACTCCTTGGCCCGCTTTTTCAGCTTACCGTAATCGGCATATAAGGCGTCCTTCTTTTCAGTAAAGCGGGCGCACTCCGTTTTAATGGCGGCAGGGTTCGGAAGTTTCCTGTCTTTACCGCCGTCTGGATACGCCTCCCTCAAAGCTCTGGCGGCGGCCTCATGATGGATGATCGCGCTTTCATGCGCCCTCCTGTATGTATCTTTGTTTTTCGCTGTTTTCAGGCCGTCATAAGCTGGCTTTGTCTGCTGGTATGTCGTGATATGCTTTACTAACACCGACATTTCGGACCACCGTTTTTCAGCGGCTTTCAACATGTTGCTGGTTTTATCGAACGCGGCGGTTACTTCATCAGCCTTTGCCTGTAAAGCTTCGTATTGCAAAATATTGTTCTCTGTAAGGAAATTCAGCGTCTTAGCCACTTCTTTGAGGTTATTGATCTTCGCCCAGCGGGAATAGCCGGCGCTTCGCTGAGCCCTTATACTGTTTTCTATGTCGGTAAGCAGGCTGACGGCGGGAGCGGGATTTTGAAGTGCGGTTCCGCCGCCTTGCCTTATTCCGCCGCCTTGCCTTGTATGTAAAATCCTGAATTGCCGAGTGTTGCTATTAAACCCTTGGCATTACTGAATTTGTTTGCTACAATGGTAGCCGATTTGATCTTAAAAAATCGTGATTCCTACTGATGCTTGCAAAAACAGCTTAAAACAAAGGCTTTTCCATGTCGAGAACAACATACGGCAAATACGGATTTTATATGTATGGCACGGATATATTGTCCGCTGATGGGCGTTTACGTCCGGCTATTTGCGTGGATTGCGGGTTTACAATGTCTCGCTCATTTTCCATCCTCTAATGCTCCATTCTCTAATGCTTCGGCATTGTCCTTCGGTAGTAAGGGTTTGGGCGCTTCCCCAAATAGAGGGTCAGGGAGACATCCCTGCAAGCAAACCGATGGGGGAGGCAACACCGGGCGGTTTAACGGGGAACGGGTACCGCGTTCCTATGCTTGCTATGTAGCTTTTACGGCTTTTTACTATGTTGCTCTTATCTTTATCATGTAGCTTTTCACCCTTGCAGTATTACTTCTCTAAACTTCTCCTTCTAAGTATTTAACAAAGCGGTGAAAAATTTTTAAAATTTTTTCTTAAAACTTTGCCAAAATCGCGTTTTCCCCCTGTGTAGTTATAGAGGGGGAAAATTTGCCGAGCGTCGCCTCACTTTCTCGGTTATCTAATTCAGACCGGAAGGGAGGTGATTATATGAATCCCCAGGACAGTATTCACATAAGACAAGCGTTTGACTGTTTCTGCAAGAAGGTGTTGAAGTACAAAGCCCGCGACTACAGCGCGAAGTTACGGCGGCGGGCAGAACGGGAGGTAAATTTTTCGGAGTTGTCAACGTATGGGCTGGAAAACCAGGCTGTCACAGACAGATATTTTGATGACGAACATATTTTCAGCGTCAACGATGAAAACGTCAGCCTGGCCGACGGCGAACTTGCCGAAGCCTTGAAGGAGCCGTCGCCGGACAAACGAGAGATCATTCTGTTGTCATATTTCTTTGACATGACGGATATGGAAATCGGGAAACAAATGAATCTTGTGCGCAGAACCGTGGCGTACAGAAGGACAAGCTCTTTGCGGGAACTTAAAAAGATCATGGAGGGAACACCTGATGAGTAAGCACAACAACAAAAGACGCAATAACAATAACGACATCAACAACGGCAGTAATTGCAACAGCAGAAATGGTAGAAACAACGGAAAAACCAGCAACAATAACAGAAGCAACGGCAATAACAACCTGCTCCCGCTCCACGTCATCATGGCCGCGGTCAGCGGCGACGCCGGAGCCATCCGCGCCGTGCTCAAACACTACAGGGGATACATACTGACTTTATCGCTGAAACCGTTTTACGACCAATACGGCAGAAGGTATCTCTTTGTAGATGAGGAGCTGCGCAGGGAACTTGAAACACGGCTGATTACCAAGATTCTTACGTTTAAACCCAAAGTCGCGTAATAACGCGGAGCCGGGATAGGCCCGCCGGGGCATTGATCCACCGGGGCACACAGCCCTCCGCTGGGCACGGCCGGGTAATGGCACCTTGAAAAAGAAAGCGCGGCAAAACACCGCGCAGTATAGAGCAAAACGGATACTTTCGGTTTATGCCGAGCCAGACGGCTTGTGCGCCATGACCCCCAATTTATCATTTACTTTTATCATTTCATTGGGCGAGCGACAAACACAGGACCGCAATGTAGACTGGCAATCTACGGGCGAGGACGCATAAACCGGTACAATGATACTCCCGTCAAGTCACAACATGAGCGTACATCCGTTTCCGTGAACATATTTCACGGAAACGGAGAGGCGTCGCACGTAATGATGGCGGCGGCATGAGAACCATGCCGGGGTGAGATTCCCGTGAGGCTATGCCGGTAGCCGTCCGTTGAGCTTATTATCAAAAAAATATGTTTTATTGGATCAACACAGGAAGGGAGGTTTTGTTGTTGTGCAATCGATTTCTGATAATACATCTCCGACCTTTTATTCTGTCGAAGATATACAGCATCTATTGGGGATAGGGCGCAATAGCGCGTACAGACTTGTAAGTGAAAAGGATTTTCCGGCTTTTTATGTGGGCAACCGCATTATCATTCCGACCGACCTATTTCAAAAATGGGTAATCCAACAAGCCGCCCAACCCGTGGCCACAGCAAAGCGAGTATATTATGGGGCAAAGCGGAAAGGGGGCGGCGTAAATGGCGAATGCCCGTAGAGACAGGGGCGACGGTTCACTCCGTAAACGGCCTAACGGCAGTTGGGAGGGACGTTTCAGCTATACCGATCTTGATACCGGAAAACGGGTTGACAAGTCCGTTTACGCCCCCACCCAAACCGAGGCCAAGCGCAAGCTAAAAGAACTGATCAGAAATATTGAAAACCCATCCGATGAAAATGAATATGTCAAGCCTAATAAACTCACTTTTGGCGAATGGCTTGACACTTGGATGAAAGAATATAAGAAAAACAGCGTGCGTCCGGCTACATACAGCAGCTATCATCATAATATCGAGTCTCATATACGCCCGGCACTTGGCGGCATGGAGATACAAAAAATGCGTCCCGACCATATTCAGGCCCTGCTTAACGATATGACGCGGGGTAATGCCAAACAAGCGCCGCTTGCGCCTTGGACTGTGCTAAAGGTTAAGAATATCATATCCGGCGCACTGGAGCAGGCGATACGAAATCAGCTCATCCCGTATAATCCCGCAAAGGCAACCGTGCCGCCGAAACTGGAGCAGAAAGACATCCGCGTCCTGACAGAGGGCGAACAAAAACAATTTATGGACGCCGTGAAAGGCCACCGGCTGGAAGCTTTATATTTGCTGGCCCTGGCGACAGGAATGCGGCGCGGGGAACTGATGGCAATCACATGGGATTGCGTGGACTTCAAGAATAAAAGTATTACCGTAAAAGGCTCAATATCACGCGTGAAAGACCCTGATACCGGCGTTACTGCGTTACGATATTCAGAACCAAAGACAAAAAGCGGACGCCGCCAGGTACCGATACTGCCGAACATGGTACCGGTTTTACAGGCTCACAGGCGACGGCAGGAAACGGAGAAGTCCGAAGCGGGCTCAGCCTGGAATGCGCAAAACCTTGTATTTTGCTCCAACGTCGGAACTGTCATCGAGCCGCGCCGCGTGTGTACCACTATGGATAAGATAACCGATTCGGCGGAACTCCCTCATTTTACATTTCATGCCCTTAGACACACGTTCGCGACCCGAATGCTGGAAGCTAATGTTCCCGCTAAAGTTGTACAGGACGTCCTTGGCCATGCAGATGTGACGCTGACACTTAACACCTATTCCCATGTCATCGGCTCCACGGCGCACGAACAGATGGCGAAAATCAACGGCCTCTTTCAAGTCGACGATGTTGTTGAACAGCAGCCGGTAAAAAAGCCAAGCATCAAGAAGCAGATCGAGGACGCCAAGCTGAAGCTGAAAGCTCCGGAAAAACAGCCCCCGACAAAAACCAAGAAAAAAGACAGCCCCGAGCTATAGAATTCTCGCTCTAAAATTTTCAATGGAGCGCATCCTTATTTTTTGTTACCTTACCCACTAAAAATGGGCACTTAGTGGGTACGATTTTTACCCACTACGTACCCACTAAATAACCCGCAAAGTGGCTAACTGTGCGGGTTTGAGTGAAGCTGCTAACCAGATTTGAACTGGTGACCTCGTCCTTACCAAGGACGCGCTCTGCCGACTGAGCTATAGCAGCAAATGGCTATTTTACTGGGTTTTAGAGACTTCAATTTTTTTGTCTGCCTTACCCACTACGTACCCACTATGAAAATTGGTTAAAAATGGCAATAATTCACGTAGTGGGTAACTTGGTGGGTAAACCGTAGTTTTTGAGTTTTCAGAACTTACCCAAAGCTCTGAAAACCGCACGGCGAGCCGCTTTTTATATTCAAGCCTACTTGCCAGAGCCTGTCCTTACCAAGGACGCGCTCTACCTACTGAGCTACATCAGCAAAACGGCTATTTTAGTTGCATCAACATGCCGTTTAATATTCGGCCTGCATTTATAATTATACAGGTTTTTTTATAAATGTCAAGTTTTTTGATAAAATACGGCAGGAAATCCCAGGAAGTCCCAGGGACCGGGCTCCGGGATCTCCCGCCGCTTTCTGCTTATCTAACGCAAAACTGCTCTTCAAATCCGCGGAGACGGACGCGTTGATGTCGTTCATCGCGCAGGCATAACCTCGGCTTATTTTAGTGATATTGCCGTTATCGTCCAGATAACAGGCCCCCAGGCCCGTTTCGGTGAAATTGAGCGGCACGAAGGTGCGGCCGCCCTGAATCACGGGCGCGGCCTCCAGAGTGCCGCCTTCGAACGCGGCGCTGCCGATGGCGATGGTGCGGGAGACGGAACCCTTGGTGAGCGTCACGGTTCTGGCGGAGGCGGCCC
>Ga0209629_10001262_pt1 | contig 15693 bp, 14 predicted proteins | sample TergutCu122P5_FD_187286 | JGI IMG/M metagenome (GOLD analysis project Ga0209629, IMG submission 187286) | Cubitermes ugandensis P5 segment gut microbial communities from Kakamega Forest, Kenya - Cu122 P5 (SPAdes) (version 2) | ecosystem: Host-associated > Arthropoda: Insects > Digestive system...
CCCCCGGCCCGCAAAATCGCGAGCCGCCCCCGCCGCAAGGGCGGGGGGTGGGGTTCAAAGCCTGCATAATCTTCGCGCCCAGGATGTCGCCGGAAACCTCGCCCGCGATGATGAAGATTTTCAATTCCCCTCCCTCGGAGGGGTGCCGCGCTTTTACCGCGCGGCGGGGAGGGTTGTTCACAATATTTTTCATCAAACAAACCCTCCCCGTCAAATTTTGCTCGCGATAAAAGCTCCGCAAATTTGACACCCCTCCAAAGGAGGGGAATTACGCGCTATGCGCGTTGTTCACGCCGCGGTGTGAGCGGTTTTCAATAAAGTCCAGCGCGTCCGCCGCGTATTTGTTCTTGCCGACTTCCCGACGAATTTTCTTTAACCGATCGTCCACGCTGGATCCGTCGTCAAATTTTCCGAATACCGCGGAATAGACCGAATGGACAGCGTGCAAATCTTCGTTGGTGAATCCGCTCCGCGTCAGGCCGACCTTGTTAATCGTGCGGTATCCCGCGGGGCGGCCGTCGTAAATCGCGTATGGAACGGCGTCTATGCCAAGGCCGCTCATCCCGCCGATGAACACGTTGCGGCCGATGCGGACAAACTGGTGCACCATGGTGCCCGCGGAAACTATGGCATTGTCTTCTATTTCAACATGACCGCCGATTTGCACCATATTTGAAAGCACGACGTTATTGCCGATTTTGCAGTCGTGCGCGACATGCGCGTGCATCATAATCTGACAGTCGTCGCCGATCTCCGTGCCGGTTGACGCGGGCGTGCCGGAATTCACAGTCGCGTATTCGCGTATCTTGCACCGTTTTCCGATTTTGACGCCGGTCATGGATTCGTCTTCTTGGAATTTCAAGTCCTGGCCCTTGGCCCCCAAAACGGCGAACGGATAAACGACCGAGTCGTCGCCGATTTCGGTATTGCCGTCCAGAACCACGTGGGAAACCAGGCGCACGCGGTCGCCTAAGACAATATTGTCGCCGATTATGCAGAACGGGCCGATATCCGGGTCGCTGCCCAGCTTTGCCCGCGGCGACACAATCGCGGTGGGATGAATCATTTGCGTGAAACGTGAAACGTGAAACGTGAAACGAAGTCCACATATCAGGTCTGGCCACGTCCTCCATAATTAAACTCGGCCAGATTATATTTGAAATTATTACGAATATACATTCAATAAATATAACGGATTATAACAGCTTTTTCAGCGCGCCGCGCGGGCTGATCCGCCACAGGACGATCGCCGCGCATGTCAGCGCGGGCAGCGCGGTCAGAATTCCAAACAGGGCGAGCGACGCAAACCACAAATCATGCTTTACGGATTTAATTCCGTTCGCGGCATCCGCCGGCTGGCGCCAGGCAAAGATACAACCGAAGACAAACGACAATCCCGCGATCGCCAGAAATGCCAGCGCCGATTCCGTGATGACGAACAATGAAAATAAGAGCAGGGCGGCGACGGCGGCAAACAGCCGGGCGCCTTTGTAAAATCCGCGGACGAACCATCCGCGCGGACGCGCGAAATGCAGCGCAATGTATGCCGGCAGCGCGACCGCGAACATCGTCAGAAACACCAGATGGACGGCCGTCAGCCGGCCCAATTGTCCGAAACGGAAAAATTCCGGCTGCATAATCAATCCATACGCGGCGCCGAAAATCAGCAGCGCCACCAGTAATTTCGGGTCGGTTTCCCGCGCATTGCGCCGGTGCAAAAGCCATCCGGAAAGCCATCCGACCGCGACAGTTCCGCCTTGCAATGCCATTCCCGCCCAGGTCGGTTCGCCCGCTGCCGCCGCAACAATCACAACCATCGCGGGCAAGGCGTAATCGGTCCGGGTTCCCCATTTCCGATTCACGGGCAAGCATTGCGACAGGCGCGCGGAACCTTCGTAATAACGGCGCGACAAAAACGCCGCGCACGCGCACAGCAGAACCGCGATCAGAACGCCGACCCAGCTAAAATCGCGCAGGACGCCGTAATTTCCCTGGGCAATCAGCCATATCGCAACGACCAGAAACGCCAGAATAGAAACCCTATAATCGCGCCGTTTTTCGCCCGGCAGAAATTTTTCCGCGATTTTCGGCGCGAAAATCCAGAACACCGCGAAAACCGGCAGCGCCATCAACGCGGACCAAAAGAAATCCGGCGCCCATAGCGCCGCGTTGTTAAAGCTGCTGGCCGCGCTCTGCACAACCAAAGAGGAATCAAACATATTTTTTCTCTTTACTCTTTCATTTTAGAGCCTATTATATATGCATATGAAATCAAAACAAGCTTTTTTTACGGCGTTGGGCGGGCGGGTTCGGTTTACAAGGGGTTGCTATAATATAACCAGCGATCCCGTTTGGCTGGCGGCATTCGCGGCCACCGGCCACCAACCAACGACCACCAACCAACGACCACCAACCAACGACCACCAACCAACGACCAACGACCACCGACCAACGACCACCGACCAACGACCAGCGACCAACGACCAAAAAGTTCTGGATGTCGGCGTTGGAACCGGGGGGGCGGCGCTGTGCCTCTTGGAATATTCGCCGGGGCTGAAAGTCACCGGAATTGATATTTCCGAATCCATGCTGGCCGAATGCGCCGGAAACGCCGCGCTGAACGGGCGGGCGATAGAGCTTATTCACGCCGATATTATGAATTGGCGCACCAGCCGGACATTTGACATTGTCATTACAAATCCGCCGTATTTCAAAGGAACTCCGCGGAAAGGAAAAGATGGGGAAGGGAATATTCATCATAATATCAATCTTTATGATTGGACCAGAGCCAGCCTGAAACGCGCGCGGCCGCGGGGACGTTTTTATTGCATCACCGACGCGCGCGCGACAGTGGAAATTATCGCCGCATTGCGCGACGGCCGGGCGGGCGAGGTGACGATTATTCCGCTGTTCGGCAGTCACGTAGGGGCAAATAATTATTTGCCCCTACAAAAGTTCCAAAGCGCGGAACGGATTTTGATCTCCGCGCGGCCGGGCGCGCGCGGCGGGACGAAAATCCTGGCCGGAATGTCAATGAATGATGAAAGAATCCTGCGCATGGAAACCGAGTTAAATCAAATCTTAAATCATAAATCGTAAATCGTGGATCCCCGCGGGCCTTGACATCACCCCCGTCGGGGCAGTATAGTTCGGAAACCATGTTTAGATTTGCAGGATTTTCTTCGGTCTGGGCGTTAATCACCGCGCCGTTCCGCGCCATTTGGCGCCTGATAGTCCGATTTTTCCCCGAACGCGACGTCACGATAATCTCTAACAAGGGGGATTTGACGTCATATCATCAGAGCTCTTTCTGGTATTTCGCCAGGACAATGGGCAAGGTTGTTTTGGTCGCATGGGCTTTCTGGGCGACATATACCTTTATTTACCACCGGCCCATGCTGCAATCCCGCACGCGCCAACTGGAAGAGGCCCGCGCCCAGCATGCCCGCCAGATGAGCGATTTGGGAACATACTATCAAAAATTCTCGGACCTGAACCGCGATATGAACGTCATTGACGACCAAATCCTGAACAGCAAAAAGCTGACGCCGGCAGAGGCGGACGCGCTGTTGAAAAAACGCCTGAACACCTGGGCGCAGCTGGATTTTCTCCAAGCAAAGCTGAGCGAGATATTCACAAATGCAAGGTATGAGCCGGAAATAACCAAGATGTCCGACCTGTCGCTGAACTATGACCTGACGAACGAGGAAAACAAGCAGCTGCGCGCGCAAAACGCCCAGATGGAATCCGCAATGCAGAAAATATACGACGCGGATTCCCAAATCATAAGCTATGTGACGCAGCTGGCCGATGACAAGACCGGCGCGCTGGACAAAGAACTGAAAAAAATCAGCGGAACTTTGGCGTCTCTGGGGCTGAATAACGCCGCGCTGGCGGAAAGGGCCGCGCGCATCAGCAATCCGACGGTCGGGTCCGCGATTCCGCCCATAATACTGGCCCAGGATATGGACCCAAAGTATCAGCAGCTGGCGAACAAGATAGGCCTGTGGCAGGGGCTGATGCGCGCCGACTCTATGCTGCCCGTCGGCGCGCCGGTGAACAATCCAAAGATTACGTCCGCATTCGGCGTGCGCGAAGACCCCATAGACGGGGGCACGCGCCGGCATACCGGCATAGACTTTGTGGGGACGGTCGGAACGCCGCTGTTCTCGGTCGCGCCCGGACGCGTGATAGAGGTCGGCGAACGCAGCGGCTATGGGCACACCGTAGAGATTGATCACGGAATGGGATTCACCACGCTGTATGCGCATCTGTCCAAGGCGAACGTGGCCAAGGGCGACTGGGTAGAGGCCAAGGACGTCGTCGGATTCGGCGGCAGTTCGGGGCGATCCACCGGCCCGCACCTGCATTACGAAATCAGATACAACAACACGCCGTTCAATCCGTATAGCTTTGTAAAATAGGGACTGGGCACTAGGCATTAGGCACTAGTGGGAAATACTAACAATAAAACTAATGCCTAGTCACTAATGCCTAGTGCCTAGAAACCGGAGGTTTTTATCATGTTCGCATTTACTAATTCCAAAGAAAAGGCCAGCCCGACAATCATCGGCGCGGGCGCGAAATTCACCGGCGACATTCGGGCCGAGCATATCATCCAGATCCACGGAACGGTTCAGGGCAACGTAAACGCCGACACCGTTATCATCGGCCGCGGCGGCGTGGTGACGGGCAGCGTGCACTCGCGCGAGTTCTTTCTGCACGGGCATATGGACGGACCGGCGACGACCGATACCGCGAACATTTTTCCAGAGGCGACAATGACCGGCGCGCTGTCGTATTTCAAACTGAACATCACCAACAACGACGGCCTGGAATGCAGGCTGGTGAAGAGGAAAAAGTAATTAGTCATTGGTCCTTGGTCGTTGGTCGTTGGTCGTTGGTAAAATTGTTTAGGTTGGAACATACCAATGACAAACGACCAAGGACCAACGACTAACGACCAACGACCAATGACTAATGACCAACGACTAACGACCAACGACCAATGACTAACGACCAACGACTGCGAGCGGAGGCGAGCGACATGAATAAAAACATTTCTAAAATCTATATCTCATCCGACCATCGCGGCGTGGGGCTGAAGCTGTATCTGACCGAGATGCTGTCCGCGCAGAATTACCACGTGGTGAACATGGGCGTGGACGATCCGAATACGATGGCGGATTTCCCAGAGGTTACGAAATGGGTGACCGACGAAATGCTGAATGATAAAAACGCGCGCGGCATCGTCATCTGCGGCACAGGGGCAGGGGCCCAGATCGCCGCGAACCGGTTCCGCCATATCCGCGCCAGCCGCTGCGACCGCCCGGAGAGTGCGCGCGAAGACCGCTTTCACGACGACATCAACGTCCTGGCGTTCGGCGCGGACGAAATTGATCCAGAGGTTGCGATGCTGTGCACGCTGGCATTTCTGGAATCGCCGTTTGACGCCATAGACCGCCGCATCAGACGATTGAAAGAAATTTCGTAAAATTTACTACGCTGGTTCTCACATACCCGGGGATTTGACTACCCCGGAAAACTAAGGCGGCAGCACCCAGCCGCCAAGTTTTCCTCCCCTTCTGCGAAGGGGAACTCGCGCTCATTTGTTTAAAAATTTGAACGCGCAGAATTGCCCTTCTCAGAAGGGCCGGAAAGCCGGAAGCCGCGCTTTCTTGCGGGCGACCTTGGCTTTCCGGGGTAGTCATTTTGATCTGCAAAAACCAAACACAAATTAGTTCAAGCAAATCAGGACTTCATCAAAAACCGCGAAACCGTGGCGAAGTTGGTTATGGGATGCAGCAAGGTTTTTCCGAATTTTTTCCATGCGCCCGGCTCTATGCCCAGATGCGCGAATGCGTTTTCATTTCCCGCAAAGTGTTTTTGATACACCTTTTTAATATTCTTGGTTTGCAGTATCACCATCACGACATAGGAATTCTGGGCGATGTCGGTTGACACGCCGTTCCCGAACGTCGCGCCCAGGTTCAGGTAACCCTTTAACAGCGGCGTCATTTCCGCGCGCGCCATCTGGCGGTCAACGAAATCGCGCGGCAGTATTTTCATGCGCGACAGCCGGGGGTCCAGGCCTTTTTCCTCCATCGCCTCTTTCACAACGGCGGCGCGCAAAGACCGCGGTGCCAGGTGGTTGTAGTAAAGGTATGATATCGCCTGGGCGCTGGCCGCGGGGTTCAGCCCCACCCAGCTGCAGAGTCCAAACAGCAAAACGATTTTGTTATTGAATACATAGTCGCACATGCCCAGCCACAGCATGCTCATCGCCAGCGGATTGTCGCGGTATTCGCGCGCAACGCAGGCCCGCGATATTTCTATTATGTTCCCGCGGATTTTTCTTATCTTGCTGATATCGTATTCGTCTTCGGAATAAAATCCGTCCATTTTTTCGGCCGCATTGCGATCAATAATGCGGTATGTCGCGATGATCCGCCCGTCGTGAAACACCGCCATATAGTCGGCGGCGGCATCGTAACGGTCGTATTCTTCGCGCAGTTTCTGCTGTTCATTGGTTGGTTTGAATCCTTCCTCTTCCACAAACACGTCATAGCGCAGGCGGCGGACGCGGCGGCGTTCGTCTTCCGTCATCGCCAAACGGACCTCGTAATCTTGAACTTGGATTGACATGGTTGCATTTCCCCCCTTTTTGTTACGAGAGGATAATAAAATGAAGGCGGCGGGTTTTGTATAGGATACATTCCCCATCGTTGCGGGAAGATGAATCTAAAAAATACCTTGAATCCCGGCCTAAAGTATATATAATGCAGTTCGCGCCGGCATAGCTCAGTTGGCCAGAGCATCTGATTTGTAATCAGAGGGTCGGGGGTTCAAATCCCTCTGCCGGCACCACCCTTCGCTGCTGCGCAGCTTCGGGTGGCTTCGCCGCCCGAATAGCGAGCAAGTGTACAGCGAAGGAGTGCCACCCGTAGCCTTGGCGTAGGGTGGCGGGATATAATAATGTTTTACGTCTATATTCTTAAAAGCATAGAATTCCCGGAACAAAAATATACTGGTTTTTCTTCCGATTTAAAACAACGGCTAAAAGATCATAATAACGGAAAGTCAAAACACACCAGCAAATATGCCCCTTGGGAATTAGTATGTTATTTTGGATTTGTAAAAGAACAAACCGCCAAAGATTTTGAACTATATTTAAAATCTGGCTCTGGTCAAGCTTTTGTAAACAAAAGATTTTGGAATTAGCAATGACTTCACAGCAAGCACACCTTGGCAAACAGAAACAGCCCGCCGCGCGCACCGACTGGGACGGCTGGGACGCAAAAAATATCACCGCGATTGAACGGGCGTTTGACGCCGGCCGCATAGACGCCGACACCCGCGACTATTTAATTTTATTATACAGCGACGGCATGCGGTGGTATCGCGAAATGTTTTATGTTTTGGGAAAATACCTGGGCGCGCCCAAGACCCCGATTTTCAAATACGACACTGCTCTCGGGCATATTGACGACCATCCGGCGAAAATTTCCGACGTCAATCCGGCGAACGCATACCTGGTCCATCATCGTTACGATGCGGATCCCATGCGAAACCAGTTCTTTAATTTTGATTCCACGCACAACGTCAATCTGTCTGTGTCATCCATCGTGACCGTCATAATCGGCGCGCAGAAAAGCGTCAAGCGCGCGCTGGAAAAAATCACCGGCGAAAAGTATGACGATTATGTGGCCGAAGTCATTGAAACCGAACGCCGCGTTCTGGCCGCGCGCGCCAACGCGGCATCCGCGGCCGCCATCGCCGACAAGATTAAAAAGAGATTTTCCGAAAAATTCATAACAAACGCCGCGGAAGAAATTCTGGCCATCATCGGCCGCGGACATGAAAAAATCGCGGTGGAATTAATCCGCGAGCTGGATAAAATTCCGCGCCCCCAGGAAAGGCTGAAAGACGTGTACCGGCTGAAGCTGCTGTTTGACATGGTGCCCCAGGCGCGCGCGTTTCTGGACGGACTCACGAACGCTGTGCCGGATAAAATAATCAGCATCGCCGACAATTTCTTTAATACGAAAAATTCAAGAAACTATCGCGATGCCAAGATTATACTGGACATAGGAACCGACGGCGCGGTTATTCCGATGGAGGTAATCTGCCAGGTGCGGTCGTTTTACGATTTTGAAAAACAGGGCCGGAAAATATACGAATCCCTGCGCGTGCACAAATCAAACAACCAACAGGAAATCATAAAATTTCACGAAGACGGCATCAAGCAATACAACACGATGGTCTGCGATTCTTTGGCCGAATTGTTTGAACGCGTCGGATGGAACATACTCTATTCGCGCGCCGGCGGGGTGCGGGAAAGCCTGTTTGACGGATTTCCGCGGTTTTCCGTGCGCTCTTACCCTCCGGAAATCGTGGAAAGCATTATCAGAAAGCTGGAAGGAAACGTCCGCAACGAGGTTTTCAAGATAGAAAACAGCCCGCGCGAATTGTCCCAGGCCGAAAATCTGCAGATTTTTGAATACATGGCGCGGTTCATCCTGGCGTCCGCGATGCCTTACCTGGCCGGCGATTGGAAAATTCAGGGTTCAGGGACCGAACACAAGCTGTTCAACTTCGTCATGGCGGAAATCTATCGGTATCACAAGAACGATTCATTGGCGTAACGGAGGCCCCGGATGAAAAAAAATTATCGGTTCGCCCCACCATTTTTGAATTGCGGATCTGCCGGCCAAATAGAAAAATGTGCGGAAGTTATCAGTAGCTTTAACTCGTCGGAACCCATGACTATGGATTTTGCCGCCCGTTGGGCAATAGAAGGCACCCGCAAAGTGACGCTGGTTTCAGACTGTCTGTGCGGCTATGAATGCCGATACAACTGTTCTCACGCGCGGAAAGAAGAAATTTGCAATAATCTGGGGCTTCTAAAGAGCATAACAGCTAATAATTTAATTGTTGCCGCGTGCCCGGAAGTGTTGGCCGGATTGCCGACGCCGCGCCCCGCCTGCGAAGGGCAGATTAATGGAAAAGTCTTTTCCGCGGATGGCGCGGATTATACCGAACAATTCAGCCTGGGCGCGCAAAAAGTTTTGCAGATGGCCTATGTATACGGCGCGCGGGAATTCATCGGAAAATTCGGCAGTCCGTCATGCGGCGTTGGAAAAATATACGACGGGACTTTTTCCGGCGCGACAATCCCCGGCGATGGCGTCACGGCGGCTCTGCTGAAAGCGCACGGATTGAAAGTAAGTTGTTTATAGAAATTCTTGGCTATGAAACCTTATAAAAAACATCTCAGCGACAAGGATATTTCCGAAATGGCGGCGGCGGACGGTGACGCGGTCGCGGCGATGGCCAACAATGACGCCCAAATTCGCCGCGAAGTTAATCAAAAACTGAAAACAAATTCCATGCAAAAATTGGCTAGTAATACAAATACCGTAGGGGCGAATGTAAACCGGGCCCCGACAAAATCAGATATTTTGTTGGGTGGTCATTCGCCCAACAACACAAACTTCGTAGGGGCGCATGATTGCGCCCTTGGTGGGCTATACTATGGGCGCAATCATGCGCCCCTACATGGATGCGCAACTAATTCATTTTACTATGAAAATAGCATTTTAACCCTGGATTTGCATGGTCGGACAGAGGATGAATCCTGGGGCCTGATTATGGAATTATTCGCGACCGCGGGCCGCCGCGCGGGCACGGATTCCGGGGCCCGCGGTGGTCGCAACGAAAAAACGGCCAACAGGGCGAAAACCGGAAGTCAGAGCAGGGTGCGCGTTATCACCGGCGCGTCGGGAATATTAAGGGTAAAGTTTGAAGATTGGATCACGCGTGGAATCCTGGGGGAAGAAATATCATCCTGGACAATGCCCAACCGCGGATGTTTTGAAGTCATACTTAAAAAATAGAACCCCACAAAAACAGAAGTTCAGGTCCAGCTTTTATGGCTCGCATATTATGTATAGTTAAATGGGGCGAGCCCTTGGCGAGCCACATTTAACTATACATAATATGCATTATGCGCCTTTTGGATTTAGATTCTCGCCACTATGCCCCCGCGCCCCCGTTGCCGTCCCACCCCGCCGATGCGCCGTGATGATCGTGTGGCTGTGCCTGTGAACAGTGATGACATACCCGTCGCCGTAAATATACCAATTCTTTCCGTTCTGGACGATGGAATTTTCTTTTATCGCGCGCGCGGCCGCCCGCCCGCACCATTCAACCGCATTTATTCCCGCGCCCAGCCCCAGATTTCGCCGGATACGCAATTCGCCCAGCTCGGTCGTGTGCAACAAAGCTGGGCGAAGAGTTAAATTTTCAAGCATGATAGAGCTTCTTGATAAACTACTTAAGCTTTCTTTTTTGGTTTTTTGAATTCACTGGCTATTTTATTAATCGGCAATAAATTCTTTATGCTTAATTCCGCCTCTTTCACTTCCACTTTTTGCGGGTTCAAGGCCGAGCAGCAATACGGGCATTTCGTCGCCGCAACGTTTATATTTCCCATGCAGCAATCCGGACACGAACGCGTTGTCACCTTGGAACTGCGCATTTTATTCGCCACACGCACAAACAAGAAAATGGCAAACATCGTGATTATGAATCCGACAATAGAATTAACAAATAGCCCGATATTCAGTGTTGTCGCGCCGGCCGCGCTCGCCGCCGCCAACGAAGCGTAAGGTCCCGGGGTTCCGGCACCTTCTTTCATAACCACGAATATCTGCGAAAAGTCCACGTTGCCCAGCAACAGCCCAATCGGCGGCATAATCACGTCTTTGACCAACGAATTTACAACACCGCCCATCGCCGCGCCGACGATCACACCGACCGCCATGTCAATCGCGCTGCCCTTTTCCGCGAATTCTTTGAATTCAGTAAGAAATTTTTTAAACATTTTGTTTTTCCTTTTGTTTGATTTGTTTTTTTATCGCGCCCATCACCTTGGACAAGGTCCGGTTTGGATTTTCGTCCTGGGTTTCAACGGTGATGTCGGCGAGTGCGTAAATCTTGTATCTTTCGTTTATCAACTGCGAAAGAATTTTTTTGCTGTCCGCATTCAAAAGTTGGGGCCGCGTATTTCGCAAATTCGTCCTTTTTACAAGGAGTTCCAGGTCGGCCTTTAACCAAATTGTTAACGTATTTTTCAACGCCAATTCACGCACCTTGGGTGTGATAAACGCGCCCTCGCCCGTAGAGATAACTTTCAAATGCGGCGGCGATGTCAGCAGACGTTCAAACACGCGTATTTCTGCCCGGCGGAATTCTTCCTCTCCATACAATGAAAAGATATCCACCACGCTGCAGCCGGCGGCCTCTTCTATTTCCTTGTCCAGATCAATAAAGGGAATATCCAGTTTGTGCGCCAGACCGCGGCCAATGGACGTTTTTCCCGCGCCCATCAGGCCCACCATGACAATCGGCCGCGTCAGTTCAAAACTTGCTGCTTTTTCACTCATGCGAATAATAATAATCTTACCGGCAAACAATATCAACCGAAAAATACCGGATTGTAAAAATTTTAGCTTGATGCGCCGATGGGCAAGTGGCATTACTTCGTTCCACCAATAACAAACCCGAAATTTTTTTCTTGCATAATTCTGCAGATTTTCTGTATGATGACAGGCATAACGATTGAGTAAAATAAATGACCGGTTTTTTTGGACAGTTTTGTTGTTTCGGTCAAAATTAAAAGCCCTTGAACTTGCGCGCATTTTTAATCCATGCATCCTATGTGCCGATTAGGAAAAAAACCGGTCGGTTATTTTCTACATGCGGCGAACGTGCGCGATCCGCGGCGTGCCTGTAAAATCATGGGTTTTCAAACTGGGAACATTCCATTGTAGGTGCGCGTGGAAACGCGCCCAAGGTCGCGGGCACACAACAATCGTAGGGGCGGATATTATCCGCCCGAACAAAGGGCGTATGCAATACGCCCCTACATTGCGCCGCACGTTCCGCGTTATGGCGGGTATCGCATTTGCCGGGGCGATGTTATTGGGCGCGTTTCCACGCGCCCCTACAATCATCGGTTTCGCAAATGCCGGGTCGGCATACGCGGGGCCGGCGGCGAACGTGGACTTTGTGCACAGGTATATCACCAAGAAATGGGGTATTACTGTCCCTATTAAAACGTCAAACATATATCAAGCCGTAAACGTAAAGTATACCCTGTGCGCCGTAGACCGCGCGAATGAAATCCTGAACGGCGCGCCGTCCGCGACGACTTACTGTAACCACCAACTGGCGACCAATCAGATAATAGACGATCTTATGGTGCGCGATGCGGTGAACCGGTTGGTAAAGCTGGTCTGTCCGGCGGGCACATACAATGCGGGCGGCGCGGCGACCAGTTGCACTACATGCTCCGGCACAAACGGCTTTTGCCCGGCGGGCTCCATCGCGGTCACGCCGTGTAGCGCTCTATCCGGTGTGAACCCCGCCGGCGGAACCTTCACATCTGTGTCGCCTTTCTCTGCGAGCACGAATTGCCGATATACCGCGCCGGCAAAGACTATTGCCGGATGTGCATCCGTAACCCCGCAGCAGGTCGCGTATACGGGCAGCGCCTGGCCGGCCAGCACATATTCTGTGACGGCCAGCGGCGGATACATAATCGCGAACAACGGGACGGCGAGCGCGACTTGCAGTCAGTGCGGCGCGGGGACATACAGCGCGGGGGGCAGCGCGACGGGGTGCAGTCAGTGCCCGAAAGACAATTATTGCCTGGCGGGGTCGTCCGCGCCTACGCCCTGCAGCACGGTGGGCGCCGGGTTCATAACCGACGCGCCGGGCGCAACATCAGCAAGCCAGTGCCACTCGTCGGTGCTGATTGCAGATGGATATTATTGTTTGGCATCGTTAAACAATGCAGCCGTATCATACAGTGGGGGCACAACCCCATTACAATGCGTTAATGCCAGTCATTCATTTGAGCAGCCCCCGACCTGGCTGGATGGGTATATCATAACAGGCAGGTGCTCCGCAAACGGATGGCCGTCAGGCTGCACAAATACGCAAAATATATGGTCCAGCCAATGCGTCGGCAGTCCCACATATTCTGCCGCCGGCATATATTGCTGGTGCCAGTTGATGCGCGCATCGGATGGCGTCCGGGGGCAAGGCTGGGTGTTTTTAGACAATCGCAGCACCGCGCAGAATTGCGCAGGCATATGCGCCAGCGTATGCTACACCTATGCTTATATGGATTATTACCAAATAGGAAGCGGAGGAGCCGTTACGAACTTTATTAATTTGTTGTATAGCACTTTCTAATTTAAGGGATTATTTCAAATTCGCCAGTTGTTCCAGCTGGTCGGCGGCGGTGACCGCGTCTATCATTTCGTCCAATGCCGGGCCGCCCGCCAAAATATCGTCCAGTTTGTAAAGGGTCAGCTTTATGCGATGGTCGGTGACGCGCTGTTCCGGAAAATTATACGTTCGTATCTTTTCGGAACGATCGCCGCTGCCCACCATGCTCCGCCTTGAAGTATCGCGTGAAGTTTGCTGGTCAAGTCTTTGTTTTTCATAAAGTTTTGAACGCAAGACCGACATGGCGGAAATCTTGTTTTGCAGCTGCGACCGCTCGTTCTGGCACGTCACGACGATGCCGGTTGGAAAGTGCGTGATGCGTATCGCGCTGTCCGTCTTGTTCACATGCTGGCCGCCCGCGCCCGACGCGCGGAAAATATCCACGCGAATGTCTTTGTCGTCTATGACGACGTCTATATCTTCGGCCTCTGGCATCACCGCGACGGATGCCGCAGAGGTATGAATGCGCCCGCTGGCTTCCGTTTCCGGAACCCGCTGAACACGATGAATGCCGGACTCGTATTTCAGATGGGCATACGCGCCCTGGCCCGCTATTTTGAAAATGACTTCTTTATACCCGTTCAGGCTGGTTGCGTTTTCTTCCAGAACCTCTATCTTCCAGCCGTGCCGCAAGGCATAGGATTTATATTGATTGAACAAATCGCCGGCGAAAAGCGCAGACTCTTCGCCGCCCACGCCGGCGCGGATTTCCATAATGACAGAATGATCGTCCGCATCGTCGCGCGGCAGCAAAGATATTTGAAGTTGTTTATCAATTTCTGGCAGAAGTTTATTGAATTCAGACAATTGTTCTTCGGCCATGGATTTCAGCTCTGGCTCTGTCAACATGGCTTTTGCATCTGCTATTCCGGTCTGAATTTGAAAATATTCCGAAATAATCGGAAGTATTTCGGACAGCCGCGAATATTCTTTGGACAGCTTTGTTAATTCCGCGCCGGATACCGTCCCGGAATTCATCTGGGACTCTATTTCCGCCGCACGGTTTTGAAGTTCTTTTAGTTTTGATTCTATCATTTTATTTGATTTCCTACCGGATAAAAATCACCCCACCCCGGAAATGTCAGTTCGCACGCAACCTCGCGCGCTCCCACCTTTCCGACCCGCCCCATCAAGGGGCAGGAGGTGCGCTTGCGCGCATATAATTATACTTATTTTATCGCTTTTATCGCCTCTTCCACTGTCATTTTTTGCTGATCGCCGGTTGACATGTTTTTGACGGTTACAAGTTTATCTTTAACTTCATCTTCGCCGATTATAATACTGAATTTGGACTTTATTTTATCGGCGAACTCTATTTGATTTTTGAACTTTTTATCGGTGTCAAGATACGGCACAGTGACGATTCCGGCATCGCGCAGCCGCGCGCACACCGACATGGCGTATGACACTTGCCCCTGGCCCATCACCAGCACCGCGGCATCGGCCGATGATTCATATTCCGACAAATTGACGCGGCCGGAATCCAGCGCGGTAATCAGCATGCGGTTCGTGCCGATGGCATACCCGCTGCCTATCACCGATGTCTTGGAAAACTTTCCGACCAGGTTGCCATAGCGGCCGCCGCCGCCGATGCTGCCTATTTCCGGGTATGTCAGCGATTGGGCCTCGTATACAATTCCATCGTAATATCCCAATCCGCGCATGGTCGCCAGGTTCAGCTTTGCCGACCGCACGCCCATTGATTTCAAAAGTTCCATAAAGCCGTCCAATTCCGCAATCGCGGCATCCAGTCCGGCCGTTTTTCCAACCAGCTTTTTATACCCCGCGTCAAACACGGATTTAACCTGGGCCGCGTTTGCCGCGCCGATGGATTCGGTCAGCCCGGATTCAAAATCGGACGATTCCAACTTGTCCTTCTTGTCAATTAAAACAAATGCCGAATCAGTCTGTTCCCCGGATAAGTTCAAGTATTTTGCAAACTGATTCCAAAATGTTCGCGATCCGATATTGATGACATAATCGCCGACGACATCGGGGATAGAATCGTAAATATCCGCCGCCAGTTTTACAATTTCCGCGTCATAGTTGGACGATAATTCGCCCAGCCCCAGGATATCAAAATCCAGTTGATAGAATTCGCGATAGCGTCCTTTCTGCGGACGCTCGCCGCGATAGCGTTTGGAAAACTGGGTCAGGCGGCACGGAAAAGTCAGGTCGTTCAGGTGACCCGCGACAAAGCGCGACAGGCCGACCGTCCCGTCATAGCGCAGGCCCATTTTCGTATCGCCTTTCTGAAACAGATACATCTGGGTTGCGGTTTCGGACCAGTCGGCCTCGTCCGTCAAAACCTCTGCCCGCTCTATGGCCGGCAAATCAATATAATCAAACCCAGCCAAGCGCACTTTTCCCTGCATCTTGGCGACGCATGCGTCC
>Ga0209629_10001263_pt1 | contig 15688 bp, 7 predicted proteins | sample TergutCu122P5_FD_187286 | JGI IMG/M metagenome (GOLD analysis project Ga0209629, IMG submission 187286) | Cubitermes ugandensis P5 segment gut microbial communities from Kakamega Forest, Kenya - Cu122 P5 (SPAdes) (version 2) | ecosystem: Host-associated > Arthropoda: Insects > Digestive system >...
TTCAGGGCCAATGGACACACAAAAGTCAAGGTACAGTTCTACAGTTGACCACAGATCACTAGATGATCTGTGCACAAGTACATACACAATGTCACAAAAGTTATGTGCGCATTATACGTTAGGTGCGCATTATCTGTACTTCAAAAGGAATATAGAAAAGTTTGGGGTGCGCATTATACGTTAGGTGCGTGTTATTGGTTGGAAAATATGGTAATTCCTATGGGGAAAATAGTTTCGGTTTACGAACATTTCGGTTTATGAATGACCTTCAGGAACGAATTAAGTTCGTGAACCAAGGTTTGATTGTATTATAAATCATCTTTACATGTAAAAAATTCATCTACAGAGTAAAAGGAGTGTGTATGTAGGTGTTTGCCTTGTAATTTATGAAGATTCTCACACTAGGTGGTAAAACTTGAAAATTTTAATGCCAGCATAGAATGTACTTTTTTGAAAACAAGAAAGGTTGGCATTTGGCCTATGAAGATGAAGCTTATTCCTTGTATTGTATTAATATTGTGTATAGATGAATTTGTTTAAAAAATTTCCTGATTATTGAGAATGAAGCTCATTAATGAAAGTGTATACTGGCATGGAACAGGTAGAATCTTGAGTTGTTTAAATAGACTTGTACATGAGGTTCTGGGTTGTGCACCAGCCATAATTCTGATGATTTTCGTTTGTAAAGTTAAAATCTTGTTGGAAGATTTACCCCAGAAGATTCTTCCATATTTTATAATAGAATGAAAGTATGCATAATAAATTGATTTCAAAGTGCTAATGTTACTGGTATGGACCATCGACCTAACGACATAACATGCTCCACTTCACATAGGAATCGTTTCCTCAATATAGTTCTTCCATTTTTTGTGGTTATCAATTTTTTAAACCAAGAAATGTTATATTCACTGTCTCTTCCATATACTTTTCTTTATAAACCAAATGTAATGTAGAATGTGCTGAATTCTTTGGTGTGAATTTCATTTTATTCTTTTTATCTAATTCAGAACTAAATTTGACACTGAACAGAAATCTTCAAAATTTCTGCTTGAAATTATGACACTAGTATAATCAGCAAATAATATTGGTTCTAATACAGAATACTGAACAGAAATCTTCAAAATTTCTGCTTGAAATTATGACACTAGTATAATCAGCAAATAATATTGGTTCTAATACAGAATTTCTTTTCAGGGGTAGGTCATTTATGTATATTATGAACAATAGAGGTCCTAGAATTGATCCTTGGGAACTAAACAGTGTACCCTAGACAGAGAAAAAGTTTTGAGCTGTTTTAGGTTATTTTACTTCAACTTTCTGTCTTCTGTAAGTTAAATAGGACCTGAACCAATCTTCAGATATGCCTCAAATTTCATAGAAATGTAATTTATCTAACAAAATTTCATGATTCACACAATCAAAAGCCTTTGCCAAATCACAGAAAATTCCTACAACTTGCATTTTTTGATAAGTAAAGAAGTACCGACTTGATGCAACTAATTTTATTATGATTTAATAAATGCCTCTACATGTTTCGGACATTTGCATTTTTTGGTTAAGATATTTTAATACACTACCTGTAGCTTGAAGGCTGCATCTTCAGTTAACATCCCTTTCCTAAAACCGTGCTGTTCTGTGACTAGTATGTTGTTAGTATGCAGGTGTTGACTTAATCTACTGTGCATATCTTTTTCAAGGACCTTGGACAGTAACCATTAATAATGATATAGGCCTGCAATTTGTCATACTATTTTTCTTTTCTTTTTTTTCCTTCCTTGTACAGTGTTTTACTACTGCAATTTTAAGATGGTCAGGAAAAATATCTGTTTTTGGTGAGTGATTATAAACGTAGCTCAGTGGGTGACTAATGAGAGATGCACAAGCTTTTAGTGTTTTATTTGTTATTTTATTGTAACCGGATGCTTTTTTTTGGTTTTAGGGATGTAGTATACTTTATGTTGCAGTGTTAGTGATTAGGATTATTTTAATGCTGGGGAAGTTTCCAAGAAATGAATCTTTTAGCATTGAGATAGCATCTCCTTTCTGTTTTTGTTGAATGTTTTATTTTTCTGTAATGGTTATAAAGAAATTTATTGAAGGCATTGGCCACTCTGTTGGGTCCTTTAATTTTTCGTCTTTCACAAGTCATGTGGGAACCTGTTCCACTAAACGAATTTTCCTTGTCTCTTTCATTATAATGTTCAATGTTGTTTTATTTTTTTTATTACATTTTGCTATAAGTCTACTGTAGTGTAGCTTCTTGGCTTCCTTTATGATGTTTCTTAGGATTGTACAGTATTTAATATAATGTGCTGTTGCTTTTGGATCATTGCTGTTCTTAATGAAGGCATACATACATCTTTTGTGTTTGCAAAATAATTGTTATTTCTTGTGTAATCCATTCATTCTTGTTTTTCATACATTTATATTTAACTGGAAAACTAGCTTGGAAAATGTTTAAGGAAGGGCATAGAAATGAGTTGAAAATGTGGTTAGGATCTGTATCTATATAAACAGATTCACAGTTTTTTAGGTGGGGGGGGGGGGGGGTGGAGTTGTGGGATGGGGTGGGTGTAAGTAGAGTCTGAAAGCTCATGATTGTTTCACTGTCTTCCTATTCTGGTTCTCAGCTTTAAAGGAAATTTGTTTATTGTTATATATATATTTTTAATTGTGAGAATTTGAGCAACATGACCGAATAGGCCATTTATTGTGGGAGATATAGAAGATAAATTTATTCTACCATTGTCCACAAATATATTATCAATGGTAGTACTTCAGTTATTTTGAATTCTTGTTTCAGAATTAACTGTGTGAGACATATTGTATGCTGCTAATAATGAAACTAACTGTTTTTTTAGGTTGCTTTCAACGAGATAATCTGTGGTTATGTCTCCACAGTTGAAAAAGTCCGCCTTAGACTTATACAGATGTTTCAAAGCATCACCTAGATTCTTTATAAATTGATTAAAATCTCCTGTAGGCATTCTGTATAAGCTTAATATAATTAATTTAGATGATTCAGTCTCTACTTCATTGGCACAGATTTCCAAATCCTTTTCTGCACAGTTATGTGAAGTATTGACTTTGCTGAAATACAGGTCTTATGAACTAAAATACACACCATCCTTCTGATATTTTGACAGCAGACACCTGATCCTAATATATAGCCTGGCAATATGAGATGTAACAGGTCCTGTTCCTCCATGTGGTGCTCACTAAAGCATAGTACATGGGGATTAATGTTATATATCTCTAAATAATTTATTAATTCATCAGTTTTGCTTTGTAGTCACCAAATATTTTGATGAAAGATTTGTGGTGAATTATATGAATCTATATTTCTTTCTTGGTTTCTAAACTCTAGGTAATTACAATCAGTACATTTTAGGCACATTAGTGCTTTTGCTTTTCCGCTAAAAAAAGGGGGAGGCTCTTGCACTGGTGATAACAGGAATACTGCTAGTTCCTGACACGCTTTTATCACCAAAACTCATAGCCTTGTGGATTAGATGCAGGCCATCGTCAGTGAGCATTTTGCTGTTAGTGACCATTTTAACATTCTGTGCTTGTAAAGGTAGGTTTCACCCTGTCGTAGGCCACGAAGGCCCTTGGGGAGAGTAGAGGTATAGCTCTACTCTATTTTTGACCTCGGCACTAGAAGATGGTGAGGGGTCATTGTCACGCCCCAGCCGCATCTTACCCCCAGGAAAGACCCGGTACCTATATTACAGGAGGCTGGATGGGCCTCAGGGCCGGTCTGGACAGGTGCGGAAAATCTCGCCCCCACCGGGATTCGATCCCTGGACCATCCAGCCTGTAGGCAGTCGCTATACCGACTACGCTACCCGGCCTGTGTGCTCATAAATACTTATATTAATTTTTTTCTGTTTCATGGAAAAATGTGACAACATTTCCCTGAAAAATGAGAGTTGTCAGCTTTAAACACAAAACTCCAGAAAGCTTTGCGCATCTGCCACAGTTGACAGGGTACACTCATTCGACCATTTGACATTATGCAATCTGTGCATTTTAACATGGCTGTATTTTTAATGTTCTTTGAAATTTATAATTTGCACTCATTTTGTTTTTGAAACAATAGTCAATGCAGTTGAGAAAGCCTCATTGAGTAATCCAGGTGTAATATCATCATTGGGAGAGAATTTCTGGTTCCTACTGGATTTGTAGATGTTTTGCTGTGTATTAGAGTGAAAGATATGAGGACATCTAGCAGTGTACAACTGTGCAGTAGCTAGTTGGCCAGACTATTAACTTCCAAAAACCACATCTGGTACACTGGCAATAATTTGTGGTCTTAACTACATACAGTGAAAAGGCCTTTAACTGATTATTTGCATCATGAGGTTGAGACTAATTTGTTGGATTTGACTTTTCTGTATTTGGCTGAAGGGCAGAAATTAAATCCTTCTTAAAACTTTATGAAGTGTACAGAAGAAGGATTTATTACTTTGGGCAATTGCCCAGAACTGCTTGTTTCTTTCCTGGAAATTTTCCACCTGGTGTACTGAACAGAACATAAGCGAAAGAAATGTGATGAACTGGCAAGTAAGTGTCTGCATTTCTATTGGATGATGAGGTAGCTCATTGTCAGCTCTGGGCTGTATGAGTCATGCTTCTGGGACTGAGGTAGGAGGGGTAGAGAGTGAGAGAGAGAGAATTATGTCGCTGAATTGAGAGCAGCTGTCTGAAGCAGATGCACTGAAACTTGTTTCACCTTTCACCACAATGTTAATTCTTCGTTGTCACTCCATGGTATGCCCTCCTGACAACTAGCGAAATGTGTTACCTGACAATGCATGTGATTTTGGCTGTTCAGTTGTAGCGCAGGAGAATGCTGAGGGTACCTCCAAAACTATGTCTTAATTAAAGTCCAAATGATTTAACTTTTCCTGTCCATCTGTGACACAGAAAAAGATGAGAAGTCATGTAACAATAAACTTGTTGTACTTTTGTTACAGTTTGTCATGGAATTACGATTGGCAATTCTTGTGCATGTCTTCTTGTTCAATATTCCCCTGAGATTTTTCTGTCTCAAAAATGTCCAGACCAATTCTGCAGTTCACCCAGCCTCATGTTTAGTTGATACTAGAGTTCTTTTCCTGGGGGTAGAGTGACAAGTACGTGAAGTTGACCGCTCACCTCCTTCTGGTGCATGGTTAAGAATAGTGGAACTAGACTTATGCCTTCATGGCATAGCCAGGGAAAACTTTACTGTTTTTGTACTGGCATTAAAAACATATCTCTGTATGGGATTTATGTTACTTCAGATTTAAATAGTTATTGATTTTGATCAGGTAGAACAACAAAGCAAATTGTAGCTTAAATCAAGTTAGTATTTTTAGTGTGTTAGAAGCTCTGTATGATTTGAGAAATTAGTGATGTTGATAGCTAATTGTGACATGATAGCTGCATGGATGTTTATGATGATGATGGCAGCAGTAGCAGCTTGAAAATTACTGTCTGTATTATCACTGCCATGAGACCGTGGGATCTCATGCGTGATTTAAGATGAATTTTGTAATAAAGCTGCTTACCACTTGTTAAGAATTGTAAACAGGCATAACTCTAGCAATTTGGTATTACAGTCTGCCCATGAAACTATAATACGAAAGAAGTGCTTCATAGGTAAATGTATGGGTTTTGTTTGCAAGCACAAAAATGTTTTTTTTTTATTTTTCCCCTTCACTGAAAAGACTGTAAAAATTAATGTTTTTGAACATGCTTGAAATTCCTGTTTTTCCATCATTTTCCATTAGAGTGTGCACCCCTACACTTGTGTAATGTGTTACAGGAATGCTGAAGTTTTCTCATAATGAAGTGGATAGAGGCGTACAGATCTCTAGGCCCCTGTATTCACCCATCTCATTCTGTTAGATTTTTTTAAGGGGTTATGTAAGGGACAAAATTTGCTCCTTCACTAAAGTGGTGTCATTACAACAGTTTAAAGGAATAATTTCATTAGTACACTCCTACAGTAACGCAGTTTATTTGGAATGAATGTGGTGGGAGCAGACTTACGGTATCAAAATTATTCACCTTAAAATCAGCAATATATGTTGTTTTTAAGAAGATGCAGTTTATTTTGTTATTCGCTCATGTCATATGTATTAAGTATTTAAGACTTAAATAGTATTAAATCATTGTGTTATGAAATCTCTCGGTATGTCTTGCACTGCTGCTAAGAAACTTGTAAAGGTAGCATTATTGGCAATTTGTGAAGAAGACGTGTGCGGACTCTGATTTTAAAAAATTTCTCCCCAAATTAATTAAATGTGTAACTCCATGATGTAGATGCCTGTTTGAGAAATTACTGTTAACTTGGCTAGGCAAGAAGTTCTTTGCCTTTTAATTTCCTCTTACCATCAAATGCTTAAGAATTCCTTTACAACTGATTGTTAAAGGTCAGTTGTGTGATAAAATAGGTGGGTGATTGGGGATTGTTCCAGAAGTGTAAGAATTGAAATGGGGATTTGAGATGCTGGAGATGAAACAAGAAGTATATGAGTGAGGCATGGAGACAGATGCTGACAGAGAGCAAATGGGAGGCTAGAAATAGGAGGCAGAGTGAGGGTAGGAGAGCACAGTCAACCATCTGGGAGGGACCACCACATGGCAGACAGATGTTGGGTGTTGACAGAAAGAGAGAGAGACAGGAAACTGTAGCATGACTTTAAAAAAAGAATTCCATAGGTTCTCCATTTCATGCTTCTTATTTGGGAAGTAATTTTGGGTATTTTAATGAATGTGTGATGTATTTCGAAGTAGAGGTATGAAGTATTGCAGTATTTACATCTGTGTGTGTGTGTGTGTGTGTGTGTGTGTGTGTGGATGCAGAATTTAATGTCATCTACTGTACGTAATACACCATTAAAGATTTGAAGTTGGCATTTTATGTGGCTTACCTCATAACAGGTAAAAACCACTTTTATGTACTATAGTAATGTTAGTCAGTCAGGGCTGCCATTTTTTGGAAGACCCATTTTAAATTTTACGTGCAAATCACACACTATTTTAGATGAAAATCACGCAGATATAAATAACATTTATGAAATTTGTGGGAAGAGGATGAAAGGTGTGAAAAGTGTAATGTTAATACTAAAATGTCTGAGTTCTCTGTTTTTTGCTGTAATTTGAATGCATAATTGTTCTTGGTGGCATTGATATGTTCAACTTTATTGTTACAGTCTGGTTTTATGAGCTTGCATGAATAACAAGTAGAGTTCCTGGTGAAGCTGGAAAATAAAAACTCAAAGCAGTGTTAGTTTTTCAGCTGCAGTTCTCGTATAATCCCACCTACTTTCCAAGACACTGATATTAGATATTAATAAAACACTGAATTTTGAGTGAAATATTTATATATGACTGAGTAGTTGAGCAGTGTAATATCTGAATTATATTTGGAAGGTACCTCATCAGATCCCAGCCAGTATCAACTAATGCAAGCATATGTGTTTAGTACCTCCCATATGTCACTACTGTTCATAATTACCTTACCATTGGTATTTCATTATAAACTTCGCAGGTTGTGCTGTTTATGTTTAGGTGCTCTGTAAGAAAGTCTGCACTTTTTATTTTGAGGTAATATATTTAATTAAATTCTTTTTTAATGAAAAATAGAAAGGTATACTTGAATATTACCTTAAGCATGTTTGTAAAATTTTGTGTCTTTTGGCAGCATGAATTGAAGTTAGGGAATGGAGCAGAAACAGATGTATTTGAAATGTTGTGCCAGCTCATTTAAACAGTCAATTTTTTATTACATTAGTGGGCTTCAGGTGTTCTAAACCTGTCAGATGCCATTGTTCTTTAATAGAATACATTGCATTTATATATTCTGACTGTTCAGAATCCTGTAGGTTATAAAAATGAAGTAACTCTTAATTAATTACCCTTACCATTCAGGTATGTTGCATGGGGCATTCTTTGCAGTTTTATCATGTCCTAAATCCTCTTGTCCTTCTGTCTCAGTTATAATTATCAAGATATTCTGTGTGTGTGTGCCAGTGCTAGAAGAAATGACAGTGTTTTAGCCAGAAGGAACTTTAAGACAGTGATGAAACCAGCTTGTGTCCTGGTGTTCTGAAGCGACTCATCACTGTGCAGTGACTTGACACATAACAGTTTAACTTCATTCCAATCTTAGTGTTAAGCTGTGGTGGGTTAAGCTATTTCCAGCAGCTACTGTGTGAAAAATGGGGTGTTGTTGCAGTCTCATCATCTTGATTAACCTCACTGAGTCATACCTGGTAAGGCTTGCCAACCATTCTGTCACATTGTATTGCAACACCATTTAAGTCAAATATTGGCTTTGGAGCTCTGCTATTTGTTCTTGACCACAGATGTTTGTGACTATGATCTTTTTATGATTGCATGTGAACACATGATCATATGGTGTTTATTTATAAATTCTTGGTTACTTGCTACAGTTCACTTGTCGATGATGTCATGTCCACCAGTACTGTATCAGGGTATTATAAGATGTGCATGAAAATTGGTAGGCAGCATATTGGCAAAATGTATTCACAAATAACATTGGTGATTGCTTCCAAAGAAATTACTGGTATTTTACTTTATAGTAAGTTATATTCACTTTGTGTGTAATTATCATCTTCATTGTTATATCTTTATCATTTCTGTTAGAGGAGTAAGCAGGTGTTTGGCAGTAGTCCCGCTGTGCACTATAAGTCATTTGTCTTCATTATATCGATATATGTACACATGTAAATTATTGCTGCATGGGATGTGACACCATGTAGTATGATATAGGTACTGAACTATATGGTGTCACATCCCTGAATTAACCCTGTGTAGTTACTGACATTGTTAAATAAACAATGACTAAGGATAAATCACATCCCTGAGAACAGTAGTCTTTATAGTCACTGCCATCTGCCATAAGAACCTCTGATCTCACATCATATTATCGTTTTTTTTAACTGCACTCGGGTGAATAAGACAGTCTTTGTAGTCTGTCAGATGGCATGAAATCTGATCAGTAAACAAAATTACACAAGTTTAAAGTAGATATGCCTTGTGTTATACATTTGACACAAAACTAAAATTGTGTGAGAATTAGAGTTGATTGACTATGGTGTGGTACATAGCCAGATATGTGTTATGGTGACTGTCTTAGTCTGCTTAGGCACATGGCTTCAAGGTTTTGAAGCGTGTGATGGTCACATGCCATTTCCAGTTCCAGACTTTGACATATTGGACGTTGTTTACTCTGTGTTGGTTGTTTTAAACACCAAGTCTCTTCTGTCTTCATTATCCTGCCAGGCTCTTCTCACATTCTTTGTTATACTTCTCTGTTGCTCTTCCCATATCATTCGCTCCTTCTCTGGGAAAACTCCCAAGGTCTTCTTTTTTCATTCATATGTTTATTTATTTATTTATTTAACTATATATGGTCAACTAACCTTTAATGGACAAATGGAACACCATCCCATTAAATGTATTTTGTCTTCCTTGGAAAGGGAAAATGTTTTACGGCAGGTGTTTAAATTGAATAGTGCTCAGGCTGCAGCAGAAACCTGGAATTTAGAAGGCCATACACTAAGGGTTAAATATACCATCAGTTGCTCTGGCTGTGTAGTGCTGCATGAGAGGATAGTTGGTGTATAATGAATTGGAAACAATTTCAGAAAGATTTAGTCTGGTTAGATAGTGATCCAGATGAGAATTAAACCAGGTGTGTCCTGATTACAAGTCAGAAGCACTAACACTCAAGCCATCTTTCACAGTGCAGCTTCTTTTTGTACTCATGATACACAGTTCTTGTATCTTACACTAAGTATTTTTAGTTTTTATTTTCCAAAGGTTCACATTCTTGAACTGTGTGATCACATGGCGTTTCTAATTTTAAGTTTTGACATGAGATACATCATCATTCCATGTTTTTGTCCTGTGTGGGTTTTTTCAGCCAATCCTCTGACATGTATTTAGTGCACATATCTTTCTCTTTCACTCTTCGCCAGTGTTTTCTGTTCTTTTGGATTACATCTTCTTCAGTGCTCTTTCCGTTCGTTGATGTTCCTCAAGGGAAGCCGCCTGTTGTTTTTATTTTCAGAAGTTTGAAATGTTCTCATTTTCCATTCATAATATGTGGGCGTATTATGTTAAACTAGGTATGTCTAATTTAAACTTCTGAATTTTTTTAAATTGCATGATTCAGTACATTTAAATAAAATGGCATGGAATTAACATTTGATACATAAGGGATAACAGAAATATCCAGTACATTACTGAGATTTTAACTGGGTGCTTGAAGCAGTAGATCACACTCTTTATGGAACTCAATGTGAAAGAGGTTATGGACTTGTTGGAAGACAGACTCTTTGAATGCAAGTCTGGACCATTACAACATCCCGTGACTGTTGAGAAGCTAATGTTTTTATCAGTTATCAAGTAGTTGGAAAGATAATAACACTAATAATTTCAATTACTTGGGTTATACAGTAGGCAGCAATAAGGAGATTAAGACATCATTATGAAAATTCCAAAATATATGAATAACCATACAATACACCACTTGAAAGGTATTGAAAGAAGCAACATGAATTTTGTGAAGTTATGGGAATATAGTTCTTTCATATGAATTAGAATGTCAGGCTTTAACAAAAACTAAAAAGTGAAATAGAAGCAGCCTGTATCTATTTTCTGAGAATGGTTACTGTATCTTGAATACAGTGGCATAGATGTTTAGGACCAACTGGAAATTATATTAATACAAAAATAAAAGAAACATGCAAGGAAGTGGGAGAAAGGATAGAAATTTCTACATTCCAATAATACTTTATGAATAGGCCAGTGACATCTGTAGATATGATGAAGGTGTTCAGTTGTTGCTCTTTTATAATTGTATTTTGAGTATTTTAGACTGCAGTTTTAAAGAATTATGTTTGCGAGCAGACACACTAATTCTTTAAGATGGTGACAGAAGCTGGTTTCAGTGAACAGACGGCAGCAACAGTTTGTCTGTGTGATAGAGGTTATTGCACTTCCCTTTCACTCGTCACTGGGACAGCATGTTTTATTACTACAGACCTGGGCATCTGCCATGTTTCTTTGGCTTTATTTTTCTTGCTGCTGTGTGTTGCACTGTACCAAATCTGCCCAAAACCCTGGCTGAATTTTAGGAGCAGTCACGAGAGTAATTTTCCTTTCAGTCTAGTGTCTTTCTGCTGTAGTTGGCATAATTTCATTGAATTACTTTCTCAGAGAAGGGAAGTGTGTATAACAGATACGTTAAAGCTGATAGTATATCTGGATTATTTGTGAAGAATGTGTGTTTTCTGTGACCTGATACCATGTAGTGTGGTAGAGAGACATATTGGTGGAACTTGTGTCCACTGTCTTCAGGGTAGAAGTAGGTTCCTCCAAAGCAATGGGGACAGTCTTATCAGACTGCATGATAGTAGTCATCATATTCATTGTTCTTACTGCCTCAGATCACACAAGTTATGTGGTGTGAAATGTTGGTTTGTGATTTTAAATCTTAAGCTACAACTTATATTTTCTATCTGCATGACTCCCAAATGTTATCTTGGCTCTTCTTGTGCTGTGCACTATATATGCAGAACAGTTTTCTAGTGTCAAAATGTGTGTAACATTGGTGCTTGTTTATGGTCTCAGAAAAGAAAATCGTTTCATTAATCTTGTTCAGTTTTTTGACTTGTGGGGGCAGGTTAAAGTGGAACATGTATAGTAATAATCTTTGCATTAAAACTGATCTGAAAGGAAGCATTCAGAAAGGTGTGTTAAGCAGTGATGGCGTGATTTTTAATTATATTAAAACTTTATCACTTGGTCACTGCACATAGAATTGTTTTTTATGTGATCAGAAAGTAGTGCCTGAATGTGTGTAACATATTAGTGTGAATGTATGGTCCCAGAAAAAATAAATGGGGCCAGGAGTCCTAGTTGTACTAGCGCACCACACATAAACCTTAACATCATGTACAGGACATTTGTTGATTAATGTGAGGTTTTCTGCAGGCCACCTTCTGCACCCCAAGAAGGTACCAGTTCAAAAATTCAGTCTTTCTTCACCGTCTGTGGTGCAGAGTTTGTGAACCACAGTTGTGTGGTATGGATGCAGGTGCAGCAGTTTAGTTGTATTTTGTGCTGATGATGCAGACACTTGTTTACTGTGCAAATTGAGCCAGTGGTTTTCTTGGAGGTATCTCCAGTCTACAAGTAGCACCAGTTTCTTCCAGGTTTTCCTCAGACAACATCTTCTGTATGTTCTCTTACTGTCCAGAGCAGTATCTATTGCTTGAAGACTTTTCACACGTTTATAAAGTTTTGCCCTGCCTGGAAGAGGTGCAACAGGAAACTTTCATCTGAATTTATGACATTTATTCTAGCAAGTATCATATAGAATTCTCATAGTGACTGCATATGTCTCATAGATATGTCACATCCACTTCGACAAGCAGTGTGGGAGCAAGCCAATGAGTGGGCTTGATGTATAACATAAGTAATCTGACAGGAAATGGCTAGCAGTTGTCATTTAAAATAATGGCCCTATGTTTCTGTGCATTTTGAACCTTCTTTTGTGAAAGGCTGCATTGTTGGGATGGGAGTATTGCTGTGAAAGAAAATTTTTTTCTAGGGAAGTAGTAGATGTTTTCAGTATATGTTGACTCTTGATTTTTAAAAATCCCACCTCAACACTGATTGTGCCTTAGAAGCTACCTTTTCTGGCTGTCAACCATCCACAGCTACATTGCTACTGCTGTCAGTGACTGCTGGACATACTGTTGTAATGCTGTTAACTAATGTAAAGTTTGATTAGTGTGCTGATCACGAAGTGCAGCTCAGTCTGCGTGTTCTGACTTTAAGTCCGAAGAAAATTTGTTGCTCTGTTTTAAGGTATTATCCCAGCATTTGCATAGATGGACTGAGTAATGCTGTGACTGTGCTCATACTGCTTAGGACAAATCCCCTGGTACAACTGACAAACCCAAGACCTGTATAGGAAGCAAGTGCGTTAACTTCATATCTGTGAAGATCAGTACTTGTTCTTTTCATTGGACCTGGTGTTGGTTCATTGTACTTAGTGACTAATAGGATGTACAGATTGGTCTATTAGTGAGAGAGTCAGAATACTGTTGGATGTATTACTAGAGAGTAGAATGTGGGGTAAAAGCGTTTGTAGGCAGGCAGACAAAGTAGTTTGTCAGAAATAAACCAAGCAGTAAGCAAGGAAGTTGTGGGGGGAGGGGTGTTGTGAAGGGTTTTGGGGTGCCTGCAGTGGGTCAGACTGCTTGGCTTCTGTGCTGTTGGCCAAGGAGTGTTTAGTTTTAAGAGATGAGGCACACACAGCACACGTATGAGTAAGTAGGAACTTGGTGTGATTGTCGTTGTGTGGTGAAGGCAAAGTAAACAGCTTGTTCGAGTGTTGAGTGGGAAATCAGTTATTTCTTGTGTTCATGGAACTGTACCTTGTTGACATTTATGTCAAAAGATTGTCAGGTGTTTTACAGTAATTTCTGATTCTAATTTATGAATATGACTTTGTTTGCATTAGTCACTTTATCAAGTGATTTGTCCACTGTAAAAGTATTTGTCAAAATTTGCTGAATAATGACTGTTTAACAAAGTGTCAAGATTAAACAACCTTCTCAGGAAGGGGGAAATGCTTCCTTGCAGTCATCTTAACGGTATGTCATTTTAAATTCGTTATTTAGTTTTTAAAGTAAGTTACAAATTTATTATGTGGTATTTGTTGTTTGCAGGAAGTATTTCATTTAGGTCTTTTGATCTGCAAACATGATCACAGATTTCACAATTTTTTAACACCTTACCTCTATAATAGTGTTTTTTTATAGTAAGTGATAATACAATGAAAGATGTTCCATCTTATTATGCTAGGTGTGTTGTTGTTGTGTTGCATGATTAACCATGTGCCTGTCAAAAGAATAAATCTTTAAAAAAAAAACAGAATTGTACATATAAGTTGTAAAATTAGCAATCATTTCCTTCAACCCTCATATGTTTCTACCCTGTAAAAGGTTGAAATATGTTGTAGAGAAAGTAATTGGTTGTTAATTTTACATCTTATGTGTACATTTTTGTTTTGTTTTTTTTGGATTTACTAAGTGTTTACTTTGGAGGGGAAATGTGATTGTTATGCAGTTTTCAGTTTTGAATTTTGACTTCTACTCTTGACCCATTCCATTTAAAATACTACTGAATGGTGTTATCAGCCAGTTTTTTGGGGTATTTAAATTTTAAATTACATTTTCTGGTGGTATGCTCTGTTAGATGGGGCTGGTTCGTTTTCATTTTACTTGCTTCTGCTATGTTAGGAGGAGCAAGGGATTAATGCATGTGAAGTTGTGAGAAATTGTCACACTTATTTGTTAACTGGGCTGTTGATAGGTTTCTGTGAACATGGTTATGAACCTTTGGGTACAAATAAGTAGGGATTGTTTTCAGTATTTGAATGACTCTTAAGCATCTGGAAGAAGACTACGCTTCAGGTAGTTCATTCATTCATCTATCCATCCATCTGTCACGACGACGATGACGATAAACGCCTTTCTAGTGCCGCCGCCACGACCAACAGCATTGTTTTGTCTTTTGAAGTACCTAGACTACTTGTCCCTCTGAACGTCAGCAACACGGCCCACTGGCACACATCATGCAGTCAGCAAAAGCTTTAAATCAGTTACTGTTTGCACTGGTATGGCTGCCTGTTTTAGAGCACAATTTTTTGAACTCTTTGATGTATTTCTGATTATCCCTTACATCTGGGTTGGTGATTTATAATTCCGGGGGGGGGGGGGGTGTTCCTATCAGAAGTTACCCTTACGTGTCACGTTAAATTTTGGCCGTAGTATGCATCATAGGTTGTGAAACCACACTATCAGCTGTCGAGATTACTTGGTGTCAGGTGATATGGGGCAATGGCCATGTCTGGTTAAGTTTAAAGGATTGGATTGGAGCAGTAATAGTTTATTTCAGCATGTTCCTGGGGTAGATCACACAACGCTCATTCAGGACAACTGGTACCCTGACCGAGATTTATATAGGGTGTCTCCCTAGTACAAGTAAGAAGCATTACTGTTCTGAGTGTGCCTTATCTAATGAGGCTGTCTCAACCATAATTGTTACGTAAGGAACTTAGTAGCATAAGGATTATTATGTTATGTTACTAGTACTAGTAAAGTATGCATATTGTCCATCTGGTTCATATTGCATACAAAGGTAACCCCATGATATGTCTGGCCAGTCACAGAGTGGAGGCGGGGGTGTAGGTCCAACCCATTCGCAACCTCGACGCCATGCCCCTGCCCCTTTACCCCCGAAAGACATCCGGAACCCATTGTGCAGGAGGCAGTGTGAGCGTCGGTGCCAGACTGGACGGGCACGAAAAATCTCGCCCCCACTGGGATTCAATTCCCGGACGGTATAGCTCGTGGCGATTCGTTATACCGCCTACACCATCCCGGAAGCCTCATATTACAGGCAGTTTCTCTTATTCTTTTTAGTTCTGTTATTCCGCCTTGCTGGTAGTTTTGTTCTGTGCCAACAATTCAGGCCGGATAAATTCTATGAATTAATTTCCAGGGCTATTAGGGCACTTGGTCCTAGAGTACAGAAACAGGGAATGGTTCCTCGTCTGGTCCTTACTTGGAACGATTGAGGGAAACCACAA
>Ga0209629_10001264_pt1 | contig 15688 bp, 12 predicted proteins | sample TergutCu122P5_FD_187286 | JGI IMG/M metagenome (GOLD analysis project Ga0209629, IMG submission 187286) | Cubitermes ugandensis P5 segment gut microbial communities from Kakamega Forest, Kenya - Cu122 P5 (SPAdes) (version 2) | ecosystem: Host-associated > Arthropoda: Insects > Digestive system...
TTTTAGTAGCAGATGCAAACATGTCAGACCATGCTTGGTGCAAAGGCAAATCCTTTTGTGGAAATGACTTGAACCAGGTCTCAAAGTTAATGAATTATGACAAAACAAATTTGTTTACTTCCGATGATGATACAATTGAAGCTTATTTTATCTTATGAAGATCGTATACAACGACACAAACAATTAATGTAGTTTACATGATAACTGTTATTTGGTACTGTAATTTTACTTGATGATGGCATTTTTGTACTTAAGCTGAAACATGTTGCACATTAAGGTTATATAGTAACATAACATAAAACTTAGTTGTGACTTATGGCATTCAACCTTTACTGTGTTACAATTACAGATTGCATTCCAGAAAAGAGTGAAAAGGACACAACTTAACCTCTACTAAACACAATCACTTGGCATGCTGGCGACTTATGACTTATCCATCAACTCAGTATGTCATGTCTGCCTGCAGTCCATATAGCAGTCATCCATTAAGGCTGTTCATATACACAATAATAAAGTGGGGCACAATGGACGCTGCCAACCTTTGTCTATTATGATGTATTTAATGTGGTTTTGGGCACCTGTATAACATGCAGTATAACAGACACATACTATATCATCCAATGAGTTTTTTGTTACTACAAGCTTCAAGTCTTAATTTTCACTCAATAATCGAGATATTTATGGAGAACTGCCGATGACAGCAGAGTAAACAAATAACTCCATGAACAATTTAGAATTTCAAGTTACACAGTAGGGTAAGTCATAAAACTGCTTATATTTACCCTATGTCACCTCAGCAAGGATCAACTTAACAGGAAGGTTTTCAAATAAATAAATTCTGCATGACTTGGGTCACGAGATATTGCAAAAAGTATATGATCATGAAAGATACTAAAATTTCCAAAAGCCACAACAGATTATTTCGATTTCTCTTAACTGTATACTGGGAAAGAGAAACCAAGTTGCACCTGGGTGTCTTAGGTACAAATTAAGAGTTACAAACACGTTATAATTCTTGTGTGTAGCGATCAAACAGTGCTGGCCAATTATTTAAACACTGGCTAATTTACCATTCTTTGACAGGTACATTCTACATGTAAAGCAGTTGGGGACAGCACTTCAAGTTTGTTTGTAGATATACCAGCTCCATGTATTCAGCCATGCCTATTCCGTGCATAATCCACGGCAAACACTATAACCATAAAGTAAAACTGAACCAGATCACAACTGTGACATTATTATTTATTAAAATTTTTGACATATCAGCCAATAAACTCAGAATTCAAACATAATCATGCCAAGTAGACAGTAACTTTCAAGATGCGCTGTAGTTCCTTCTTACTGAAGTATATCCAACTCTCAGCACAAACATGGAAAAAACTGTACAGTTAAACATTTTTTGCAATCCTAGCACTGCCAGCTGTAAGAAACATAAACAGGATCTTATCAGGCAACAGAGTTACTTTTATCTCCCTGATAATCATAATAACTTATTTGCTTGACCTGTCATCTAACACTTCTCTGTTCAGTGAGATGCTGGTAATGTTATCAGAGATTTAGGATTATCCTAACTCAGTGTGCTTGGCCTGCAATCTAAGATTTCTTTTAGCAATCAGGTACTGAAAATGTCATCAGGCATGTGTAAAAACCTTCATGTTTAAATCTTTATTAGTATAATACACGTTGACCTTAAAATATACTACTGAAGTGTAAAGAGTGAACAGTAAAAGCTGCAATATTTGGCACTGGATACCCATAAAATTCTGTTAAACTGCAACTGACTAGGATGACTAATCAATTAAGTGTCACTATTCTATCAACTGGCAGCACACAGCAACGATTCTGAGAGCTCAGCCATAAATAATTGATGTCTTGTTGGTTTTTTAGATTATACATACATGTTATGCAAGCAGTGATAAAATGGGAACAGAATGTGAAGCAGGGAAAGGCGGCATTATATCAAGTGTCACATTACATGGCTAGGTCTATCTATAAGGTTGCTAGGTATACTAAGATGTACATGAGGTATAAATTTCTAATACCTGGAAAATTATAATAACTATGCAATGAGTAAGATAAATTATATCAAATTAAGGCTGTTATGTTAATGAATGCATGTAAGAATTCTACAACCATTCTGCATATCTCAGAAATGCATGTGCATATGATTATGATTCTTTTTCTTTTTTTCCATTATGCCAATTAAATAACCAGACTGATAATTCTGTCCAGCAATTGGATACACTGATGCTGAAAAGTGTGGGTACAATAAACGTTGTAGATAATTGCAGCATTATTCTTGAGGATAGGAAACATGGTGAAATAGAGTACAGAGGGTTGGAGGAGAGCACTGATATGGACCGGGCTTGCTGTGATACCTGCTAGAAGTTGGTGTATGCAGATGATCTGCCGATAGTCAAACTGATGAATGAGTCAAAGACCAATGATGTTGCTGACAGTGCCATCTTTATTAAATACTATGCTTCCACAGTTGAATCTTTTAAAAATGCCAGTGAACGTCCTGCACATAGATGCTTATCGAACCATGCAAGACATTCTGAATCAGATGGACAACATCAGGACAGAATTACAGACAAAGCTGAATGATTTCGAGAGGAGAATAAGAAAACAGAAAGAAAGGCAGTTGAGTTGAAGTTTACAGCCACTGAAGAGTACAACAATGCTGCAAAGAGGGTGGAGGACATAGAGATTGCCAACATAAAAGAAGAAATACAGCAGGAGAAACAGAGATGAAACACAATCTTAAGAAGGTATATGATAAATGGGCAAGTTGTGCTGAATTAGCTCAGGCCTTCAAGAGGAAGAATGTAAACTGAAGAAAGGCGAGGAGACAAGTCAGTTAATTAAAGATCATATGCTAGATGTTGCTCAGCAAGTGAAAGCATACTTTGCAGAGTTAAATGTCACATATGCTGACTTAATTAAGAAGAAGATGGCTGTTAATGAAGCTCAAGTTGAATCTTTGAAACATTTCTTTGAAAACTGAGACAACAAATTTGCAATTCCTGTGCAAATTATTAGTTTTTCCATTCTTTAATTGGCTTTGGTATTATCTTGTATTCTTGTGCTACTGTTTGGATTTTCATTCAATATTCTCATTTTTAGTGCTTTTCAACCAATTTTACATGCATACCATAAAGTACTAAAAATGTTAATAAAACGGGTTTTATTTTTCTGTATTAATGGAACGCATTCCAATGTTTGAACTAATGACAAGGAAAATTTCGTTAAGCACATGACTGTACATCACTATAAAGAATTACGCAGATGAAATGTTTCAGCCTTATTAGCCCACTGTCACACCTGACTCAAGAATATAAACAGGCTAGTTATTTGTACACATTGTTCCTAACATGTTGTATTCTTTGGAATGAAAAGCCTTTTTATAATGAATAAATAATGCATAAAATTTTGAGGTGGATAAGCAATTCCTATTGAGTGTAAGACATTACTGACACTATTTCATTCCATTATGAGCATAGTGACTCATATTTTGAGAAATGATTCTGATTGCAGATTTGAATATAAAGCTTGTGACCAATTACAAATATTGGTGACAAGCACGAAACGTGAAAAAAATTTGCCCAACTTCTTAGAAAGAGAGCTAAAATAAGCTGACCCTTTTGTAAAATATTAATGATTGATGATAAGCCTTAGGTCATCAGAATTATGCAGAAAAAAAATGTCAGGCTTCAATCAGAAGTCCAGGTCCAGTGTGAATGTTAAACACGAAGGCCAAAACCATGGCGAATTGCCTTTCTTGATATCGAAGAAGCTTACCCATTATGAATTAGTGCCTATGAAACAGTCAACAGTAATTTCTGCCTTAAAAGTTTTGGAAAGTTTACTGCAGTTCATTAGTTGATAAAGAAATGGTCTAATATTATTATTTAGCAGGTTGTCCAATGTTTCCACATCTTCCTGCGCCCATTTCGCAATCATGCAATCTTTCTCCTCCAATTGTTTCTATCAGCCCAATCTTCTTCCTTTAATCCCTTTTCTCCCATCATTCCTCTAATCCCCTCTGCCCAGGTAAGTTTGGGGCTGCCTCGCTTCCTTCTCCCGGATGGTCGCCATTCCAGTTCTTCTTTTGGTAGTCTCCCCTCCTCCATCCTTTGGACATGTCCGTACCATTGAAGCTGTTTAGTTTTTATGTCTTCTAAAAGGGATCTTGTCATGTTCATTTTTTTCTTAATAACATTATTTCTAATTTTGTCTTTCCTGGAAATACGAGCTGAGCATCGCCAGAAGTCCATTTCTGTAGAATTAAGTTTTGCTGTGGTTTTTGCTTTTAGGCACCATGTTTCTGCCAATGGTCTAACATTTTGCCATAAAAATGTACCTTGCATCATTATGAAGTAACTTCTCACCAGTACTTTTAAGAGAGTGATTTTTAGATAATAGAGTAAAGAAATAAATATCAGTATTGCAACAATCACAATACTTGTTTGATTTAGCCCCACACTAGTGTTCCTTCAACTGATTTATTATGATACACTTGAAGCTACTGAGTGGAATGTGGTAGTACTTAAATGACTTTTTGCAGAATAATTCCCAGTAAGATATGAGGCTCTCACAGTGGTAAGAGTCAAAATTTTCATCTTCTGGGTTGCGATACCTGTTGTCTGATAATTGGCACTCTTCTACCCTGATCATGGATGCAAGTTCCTCTAAAATGTCAGTCAATTTCTATCAAACCACTTGGCATCACTTTCCAGAAAGCAACAATCTTCACAGATGCCCCTACATCAGCCTCAGACCTCACAACACACAGACATTTCACAGAATCAGTCCAGTTGTTTAACTGTTTGTCTAGTGTAAGAGTTACTGTCTGACAGTAAATGCATTTAAATAAAGCAGTTTTGAAATAAGAGCTGGTAATTGAAGGATTATACATAATTCAGGCATAATAAGATACAGATTTGAAAGGGGGCTACAAGATAAATTTCAAGTACTGTATTTGGAGAATTTTAGCATGTTAATTTTACTAGAAACTATAATGCCTACAGCAGGATACAGAAAACAGCTGAAACATGAAATCTGTCACTAGCACTTGCTGCCCATATTATGTTTTAAGTGTTTAAGTCCAAGAATTTAATTTTCATAAAACTGTCAATACTTGACATACTCAAATGGCAGTCCCTTGGGTTCTTACATGTGTGGAATAATAAGTTAGTTCCAACACTTTAGCATTCACCAAAACCCATTTCAGTCACCACGAAGACAAAGATAGCACATTCCTCTGAAATGTCAGAACCCACCCAAACATCACTGAAGTGACATGATGCACTGCCAATATCTGGGAACTATTGCATTTTACATCAGCATTTGCATTTCTGTATTATATGTCACATTAGCAGCTCTTGTACATTCTAGGTAGAGTAATAACCCAAATTATAACATTTCAAGATACATCCAGTTTAACTGTTAACACAATTCTAGTTGTAAGTCTAGTATACAGGTATGTAAGCAAACACATGACCTGCACATGTAAATGCATGGGACATCCAGTCAGCTATTTCTACATGCATTTGGGTAAATAAAAGGGAAGGGTTTGTTAGATTAGGTCATTAATTCAGGTGCCAAAAAATGTAAAAATTTATGCACAGTGAAACTTGCTTAAGGTGTTTTCAGAAAAATTCAACAAATCAGACTTATTAAGTGGACAACCTCCTAGAAGTGTAAGAATGAAAATTCCATTTGTTGTTTTGTTTTGTTTTTGAGAAATTACTACACACATGTAGTCATCCACATCTAGTTTAGATTTCAACAAATTAATTTAATATATTTTATTAAGTAACTGTGTTGTATATTATGGATTTTAATTTAATTACATTATTACATATAAATTTTATGATAAAGTGAATCAATAATGTTACACAACATGGATACTATGTATTTTTTGAACTGATACTAAGAACGTAATGACCATGTATGTTCTTTGAAGTTATGGAGTCCATGAATGATTAGTCTGGAAAATGCAAATTATAGAAGTGTTTAAATTGATTGAGCTGAGATGGTTGCATATGTATGCTGAATCTGTGTAATTTGCAGCAGTTTCAGATCAGTAAGAGTGTGAATACATTCTCACCTGTATCTGACCATTCAACTGACAGCATCACTTCAACACTGTATGCTGGAAACAGACTCAATGAACGAAAACTAGGAAAAATTGCTTAAAACTTTGACATGGAAGACATATCAAACAGGTGGAAAGTTCTTATGTGAGAAACATATTAAAAGGGTAATGTGTCCATCAATCATATGGGAAAATTTTGGTAGTACATTATCCTGTTGTCTGTGGCAGGAAATCTTCTAATGTAATCAGGAATGTCTAAAGCAAGTTTCACTGTAAACAAACACAAACTATGATTTAAGGTTTTCATAGTGCTGACTGCTGACTACTGTTTTTTATTTGGTTCTGTGTAGTCGGGTAGGAGTGTCCAGATGTTTTACAGGCTTTGTAAGGTCAGTTCACTTCTACAAGATACGAGGTGTCATACACCAGAACACAGCAATCTCCAGCTCCAATCTGCAGCTTCATGTTAAGGTACCTATACCTTCTTATTTCTTTTTGTTATTTATTTATTTATTTATTCTTGTCTATGGCATAATGCCTTATTTCTCCCTTTGTAAACTTGTGCATGTACCCTTTGTGCATAATTTGTAGGTGTAGGTGTAGGTGTAGGTGTTGTTGTTGTTGTTGTTGTTGTTGTTATTGTTGTTATTATTATTATTATTATTATTATTATTATTATTATTATCATCATCATCATCATCCTCCTCCTCCTCCTCCTCCTCCTCTCAAATACGTATAGCCTCTCAATTAATGTAATAATCAGAACCACTTGATTCAGAAACTTACTGGCTACTTTTTAAATTAATAAATTAATGAACACTGATTAAACAATGCACCTTATTGACTAGATATAAGAATGTAACAAGTTTTAGTGCTACATATTGTCATATATCCTTGGTTTTTCATTTAACATTTCATGCTACAGAGATTTGTGTCACAAAAACAAATATTTCAGGGACAGCATACATAGGAGAAAGTTCATAATCATTTATTAAAGAATGATGATTGGTTGGCAGGTTCCATTGTGCCTCAGGGTGTCAGACACATCTGGTTCACAGCTTGGAGGGAGAGACACACAGTCCAAAGGGGATGACGGGGTGTTGTCTCGGCACAAAGTGTCCTGGAGTTTTACCTTCGTTGCTGTATGTATTATGTTTCAGTCAAGTATCCCATAAACTGTCAAGGAACTATGAAAACATGCAGGGGTAACAACCCAATTCTCAGGCTTATTTATTTAGAACCTTTTCATGTTTTTTAAACAAGCTTATGACCTGTTACGTAAAACATGAACAAACACTATTGGTATTATTAATTCTTATCATACGAATAGACACAAATACAAACTTTTTTATTCCTACCCAAGAGCTAACATCAACCGAACACATGACTAGCACAACACTGGATTATACAAACCTATCATACATTCATACATACTGACTAATATTTTTCATCATTAAGTTTTGGTAGTAGAAAATACAGTACCATTCATCAGAGTGATAAAATACTAATCCCAACAAGAAAACATCAGTCAGGAGTCATCAGAGTAGAAAAAAGCTCCTCATATGGAACCCAACAAGGGAGAAACCAAAAGCCAATTCTTACAGCTCATTTACAAGAAGATACAATGGGTGTATAGGTACAAACTGCTTGCTACTTATATCTGCAGCTGTATATCAAAATATAATGCACATGTTAGGGTGAAGGGAGCAAATGTAATGGGAAGTTAGAATCGACATTATGACAATGTATTGATAAGCTCAGATTCAGGATATTTGGAAATACCTTGTTGATACCAAGTGAGCATACCACTATTTTTTTTTTTGGTTTCTTTTTCCCTAACCTGAAAAACCTGCACCTCAGGATACTTACTGGAAACAGACAATAAGCTGTTTTCATGATTTGTTTCCTTTTATAAAAGACTGAAAATCACACTGCTAAACCTATGTAAAGTACAATATTCAATACACAATAAGTTGCTGGCACTGTTCAATAGAATTCCTCACCTAGGACAATCTACAGCCTATAGAAATTTAATGTCCTCAGTCAGTGAAAAAGCCTGCCGCTCATACCATGAGAATGCAAGCTCAGACCAAACCCTGCAGGTTATGTACGTAGTTACAACAGATGATGATGATGATGATGATGATGATGATGAATGAGCTGAATAATTACTGTGGTCTTCCTCAGGTAACAGAATGAAAAAGCTTGACAGATGAAACTATGGCATTTAGACATTCTCGGTGACTAATGATCATTGCAGCCTCTTCAAAAAGTTACAAACATCACCGAGTTATTGGTCCAAGTTTCCCAGTCACATTCATGTGTATGGGTGAGAAATGAGGGGTTGGTCTTCTCTCTCCTGTCCTGGAGAACTGCTCATGTAACCAGGGGATGGCGACTCTGACTTCTCTGGCACAGGTGTGATGTTGGCATAATGAGCAATAAGACCTCTCAACTGGTGTGGAGCCTTATCACCTCCAAGGGGACCCTGTACCCAAAAATTGCATGCTGGAGTTACACTCTGATGTGGATGCTATAACTACTTCAAAAAATAATGTTGTGGCCACAAACGCAGTTTGGAAAGAAAGACAATAACTTTTAAAAAAAATGTTGTCAGTACAAGCGTCACTGAAAGTTATAACAACATAACTGTGCATAGTTTTGAGATTTTATTAGTAGTTTGCTGTCAATGAGGAAGTATTTTCTTGCAAAACCATCTGCCAAGGAGAATGTACAATGTTTCAGGGGCAGTCTTTAGGTAGAAGAAAATGGTTCCTGCTCTGTGGGGCTCATTAAATAAATCTGATAGTAAAGCCTAATGGAAAGTGGAGTTTTATCAGATTACAGAGTAGACTATATGCTTTCTCCTTCAACCCAAAGGGAGATACAGCTCTTCCATTACTGCCAGGCAAATATTAAACAAGAAACTACCATGACAACATTACGTGGTGTCACTGTTATTACAGAAGCACACAACTTACGTACTAGTTTACCTTCATGTCCCCATCCAGGATGGAGCGGTCAATAAGTTGGTACTCCTTCCCTGATCGTGGTCTCAGGGTGGTTGTGGCTTGGCGCCCTAACCTGCTGATGAAAAGATGTCACCATTTATCACAGGAGATAGAGAATTTTATGATAGCAGTATTCTGGGCAAGCTTCTAATTTCAGTCATTCTTTATAACTGTGCATGTGTGTACTACCTAAAACTACTCCTTTTGAGGTTTCACTAGCATTCAGTACGTTACCCTTCACTGTTCTGATGTGTAGGTATAATTTAATTGATTTTCATTATTTTCAGGTTTTTTGGTTAATACGAAGGACGTTCGGAAAGTAAAGAACGTTTTGCCATCCCAAGATATTTATTGATAATAGGAAAGAAACAGAATATGCAGGTTTTATCACACACCTTCACCTACTTCTCCACATAGTCACCTTGCACACTGAGGCAATTGTCATACTGTGACACCAGTTTACTTATTCCCTTCTTGTACAAGAGGGCCGCCTGGCTATTTTGCGGTACTGCAAATGTTCGGTGACAATTTCGTACACAACTGTACGAGACACTTCCATACATTGTTCATACACTTCGCTAATTGTGAAATGTCGATTCTCTTGAATGATGCGGTTCAACTTTTGCTTCAATGCGTCTGTGATGACAGAGGGTCATGAACATCTGTTCGTCCATTCCTAAACATTGTCCACCATTTTCGGACACTGGCCGCGTTCATAACATGTTCAACATAGACTGCAACAAGTCTTCAGTGAATTTCACTGGGTCTAACGTTTTCAGCCTGCAAAAACCGAATCACGCCTCGCACCTCACAGTCGGCGGGATTTGATGCTGGCGCGTTCACTGTCACAACCTGTTACACTCACAATGTGAAAAAGTTCGCTGCACTAACTGCACCAGGTAACTATCTACACTCTACTGAACACACCACATGACTGATCTGGTACAATGAAACAACTGCGCGGGTTGTAAGCGCAAACGTTCTTTACTTTCCGAACAATCCTCTATTTTACTTTTGCATTGTCTTTGTCTTATTTACTTCTTTCTTATATACTAGACTGGCTGCCTACCATGTATTGTACGAATCATCAAACTCCACACCTGCCTACAGAGTGTCTCTTTTTTCCCTGCACACAGCAGCTTCATCACACAGCAAGACTATCTGCAGGGGTATCCCACAACAGCTGCTGTACTCAGGGAAAATTATAAAAACTCTCTGTGCCACAGTACACAGTAGCACATCCCAGAAGACTGCATCCCTTGATATTCACTGCCATGACAGTTGCACATATGTAGGATTTTTGTATGTGGAACAATGATAGACAGGAAATTATTTATACTCTTACAGCAAGAATTAACAGCAGTGTTAAATAAACCACAAGGACAAGTGATTGGGAAATATTCAACAATATGAGATTATTTTAATAAATTAATTTAAATGCCATATACTCTGAGCTACTCTTTCGTGTCATTAAATGAACCGTAAATAACAAAATATTTGAATTTTAGTAAAAAAAAAAGAGGGGATTTTAATCCAATGTGTCTGTCCAACATCACAATGCATTGTGGTTGATTGACTAATTCTTAGACAATCAAAATGCGGTGTTTTAACTTCACACATTATGCTGTATTAGGGAGAACATGATGGGAATGACTTATTTCAAGATGCCGTCCCATAATATGTTCACACAAAATAGGTAAACAAAAAACAAAATGTCTGCCACAACGGTCAGCAACCAGACCAAAACCCAAACTGAGAGCCTCTATGACATGAGTACAGAGTGTTACTGTTACACAGACATGTTCACTTCCACCTTGGAGATTTAGGCAGTATATTGCTCCAAAACGCTGGAACCTATCTACCAAACTACATATGTCACAACACAGAAGACCATAGGCCTTCATGTTCACATAAAGTAGGTTACTTGAGGTGATAACACATTAGTATTCATGGGATATCATAAATAGAATCATTGAGAAAGTCAGCTGCATCAATAACGTTTGTGACTTGAAGTTGGAAGGCTGCCAGTTAAAATCTTCATTAGGACACTCACTCAGGTCACACATACTTACTGGATTTCTTTATTCCCTCCATGCAAATGCCTCAAATTAGACCATGGATGCTTTTTTCCAAATCCTTTCCAATTCACCAGTCACTCATTATCATACCCTTAAATGCCAAATTGTCTTAGCTACTGACAGTGTTTTTAAATAAACCATAAATAAATAAATAAAGTATATTTAAATATTCACCACCTTATTGATTCTAAGAAAGCTTACGTGGCTTTCTCTGTCTTTCCAAACAATTGTTAGGATGGTACCATGAAATATAACATGACTGCTTGTCCACATATTGTTTCAAGGTAACCATAACTAGTTTCCCTGTCATCTCAGATGATATTAACCATTTAACCAACCAACTTCATGAGCAGAATCAGCTCAGCTACTCAATAAATTCTCCACATTTTAGAGAACCCAGAGTTTTATTATTGTGTTTACAGGAGCCAACCACTGATCTCTATCATGAGCCAGATTTATTCAGTTAAATTTCTTTAAGACATATTTTCCCACCAAAATTCTGCATGACAACATCTTCCCTCCCACACACACTATATGCACTGCCCAACTCATCCCCCTTGATTTAATCATTCTACTGACTTGACATTAATGATTGCAATTTATAAATAAATATGTAATGCATGAGATAAGAAATTCTGTTTGGTGGTACATATACCTGAGACTGTCTGGGGTGTCAGATGAGCTGTGAGATGAAAGAGATAATGTCTCAATATAATCTGACATGTCAGAGGTCCCACTGCTTGTGCTTCGAGAATCCATGTATGGGACAACAATTGCTCCATCAGCCCCAGGACTTGAAAATCCTGTAAAATGAACATCTCACTCAAAACACAATGTAACTGCTCCAATTCAAGGCTGAAAATACAGTAATCTTTGAGTTATAAATCTGAGATTCCCATGGTGGTAAGCCTTCAGATAATGGTCTTCTGGAATGTGACACCATATTGTTTGTTAGATACATACTAGGATAGGAGACTTTTCTACTCTGATGATGAAGGCAGTAGGATCCTACAAAACTCCGCTGCTCATCTACCAAACTACATGACATCACATACCACAATACAGTAATCTTGATGCTCACTGTCATGAGAACCTCAAATTTTATAAAATATGTTTTGATCGGAATGAATGACTAACAGCAGTACGCAAACAAGACTTTAAAGAGAAAACTCAAAAGACTGATGAAGAGAAGCAGACATGGAGGAAGAGGAAGATGAAGAGCAGGAATTGCAGAAAAATGAAAATGAGGAATCAAAGAAACGTGATGAACATAAGAATGAACAGGTGAAGAAAAAAGAAACTTTTTTGATCTTATACTGAATCAATATAATCCAAAAACAAATAAAGGTGGCAATTCAGTACTTTAGACTGACAGTACCAAATCCCATTAGCACTTTTCTGAGATTAAATGAGGGATAGATGGTCTAACTCAACCTTGACTTATACAAGTTCACTTCATGAAATACTGTGAAAAGACAGCATCTGCCATTACCTTTCGAACTGTCCTTCTTCCCTGGACAAATCGGTACTTCTGCCTCAGCTGATGATGATTTTGCTGGAACCTTAACCTTCTGGAACTGGAAGGTGATTTCCCGGAGAGGATCCACAGATTTAGAACGTCTAGGTAATGAGGCATGTAAACAGCTGGTAAGAGGCATGCCAGCATGATGTCTTGCTTGCAGTGCATGGTAGTGCCTCCTGGTGGACATGGATGTTGTAAGCGGTAACTCAAACTCAGCGAAGTCTGCACCTCTGTGCTTCAGAGAACCAGTTGACACACCTGAATCATTGGAACTTGATGAGTCCCGATTGTTTCCTGATTTGCAAGGGACACTAGATGAGCGCCGGATATGAACACCTGCTGATACTGATGAGCCATTCACTGGAGGTTGTGGTGTGTCAGCAAGACACTCTCTGACTAACGTCCTCAAGGAACCACTTCCACTGCTTGTACTTGCAACATCATCTACTACAGTCTCCTCAACTTCTGGCACCACCACAGTTGAGTCTGTCTCAACAGCTTTAACACCAGGACTTTCTTCATGCCTAGCTGGGCCCTCAAATATGTCATTCTGACCAACAGTTTTATCAGGCAGTGGGACTGGAGACTTCTGGCCACAATCTGGGTCACTTAACTTTGTGTGTGATGAAGAAATATCCCTTTCTATAACTCTAGAATGTTCTAGATCTTCAAGATTATCTAGGTACCTAGATGAGTCAGCTGAACTTGACCTGCGCCTGCTGGCAGCAGGTAGTCTGTGAGTCTCATCTCCAGAATCATGAAACAGTCGTCTCAGGTATGGGCTGTTAGCAGAGTGGTGCATCATCATGGCAGACCCTGGAACTCTATGGAACTCAGAGTCTGATCTTTTCCGACTTCTGTCCACTGCCGGACCAACTGGACACACAAGGCTGGGGATGCTGGCTGACTTCTCTGAAGGAAGACCTGCCCTGTCCATCTGAAGCTTCAGCATGTCTGCCTTGCTAGGAGTGGCATTTGTAATGGGAGACATGGGCAAGTAACCTGGGAAGTTCTTTCCATGAACTCTGGCAGCTTCAGAGGAGGAATTCACATTCTTTGCTGGTTCCATCATCAGATAGTCATCCTGTTCACATGTACTAGCTTCAGCACTTTGCACCAATGCAGCTGCTTCCCCTGAAACATCTGCCTCATTGTCCACTGGTAAGGGTTGCTGTGGAATCTGCTGGGGAGAGTACAAATGACAGGCATGGCCACATTTGTTGCAGAATGTTACTCCATTGGTGACTGTGTATGACACAGCCACTTCTGCCTCAGGTACTTCTGGCACTGGTGGCTCATTGCATTCTGTGGCCTCTTTGCTGATACCAACTCTCTGCAGCAAGTCTTTGGAGTTTTCATAATATTCAAGTGACTGAGCAAAATCAATATTTTCATAGTTGAGGCTGCAAGCAGTATTATCACAAGTTTGTGGAGCGTCAGTTGTAGGTACTGTCACATTTTCAATAGCCTCCACATTGACATAGTTGGATCCATCTGGTTGTGAAGTGCTTTCCAGCTGTTGCCGAGGACAATCCTGCTGATGGGGCTGCTGTTTTGGACAGGAGCACTGCTGCCTACAATTACAGTATTACAGTTCCATAAGTAAACACTGACAGTAAGGGGGAAAAAACAGTTAGGTACCGTGATTACTGACAGTGGAATGAGGAGGGACTGCTGATTCCATGAGTGAAAGCCCTGAAACAATTTTATAAAAAATGAAATATCCAAATACCGTTTGTGCCTTTGGCATGTACAGTAAAATTCCATCAATCTGGCAAGCATGTGACCAGACAGGTGCCGGACAGTCAGACGTTGCAGTTTATCAGACAGTACCTATATTAATTGAGTTCATACAGGTAATTTTTTGTTACTGCTTGTATACTTGGCATAATTTCGCTCTTTCAATGTCTGTCACTTAAAAAGGTCCTCCATACTTTTACTTTATACCATAAGCAATCATAATTGGTCCTTTTGTTTATTTATATCACAATTTATAATCCACCATTGTATAAATCCATAACCCCTCTTCAATCGTCACCACTTTCAAGCCTCCTAATTATTTTAAGTTTCTGTGGAATCATTCAAGTTCAATGTTTGTGCTTGCCAGCAGTACCTTGTTTACTCATGCGTGAACCTTTTGAAGCCATTATAAAAGCTTGAACCAACAGGAGTAACATATTGCTGCACAAAGCATCTAGTATCTAGAGAAAGCCTGAAATTACTTAATAACTGAAAAAACAGTACACAGTTACTCAGCTCTTACACCTAACTCATGAAGTATGTTAAAAAACTTGCCATCCTCTACTATGTCCTCCCAATAATTCCAGTAGAATTTTTATTGATTTTGCTGTGTCATTCTGTTAGTATATCAATCACTTTTTATTGGCCGACTAATGCACTTAATTGTATAATACTCAAAAGTTAAAATCTACATTAATTGATGTTCGACAAGCAAAAGTGTGTAACATCTATAAAAACACTAAACTGAAATTACTTAAGACAATGTAGATTTTAACCTTTGAGTTTTATACAATTAAGTGCATTAGTCAGCCAATACAAAGTGATTGACTTTAAAAAATGCACGGTGAAAACCTGAAATTACTGTTGGTATGTGTTTGTAGCCATATGGGATATGCTGTTTGCTAGTCTGTTGTAAGTCTAATATGTGGTGACAATGAAAATGACAGTTCTTGTCACTGTCATCATCTTTATCATTGTCATCATTGTCGTCATCGCCACCATCATCATCAAGTAAGTGGTGGTGATGGTGGTGGTGGTGAATGAATAAATGAACAGAAGGGGGAAAAGAAAAAGAATAAATAACATTCATATCACATTCTTGTATTTAATGTTCTGGAATACTCAGTTAGGTGTTACACTGTGGTGGTGTTCAACAGTCAAGGGTTTCTCACAGCAGTGATTATGACAAATCCTGTCTTCTAAAATGTAATGCAGCATAGCCTGAAAGAAGTATACA
>Ga0209629_10001265_pt1 | contig 15682 bp, 10 predicted proteins | sample TergutCu122P5_FD_187286 | JGI IMG/M metagenome (GOLD analysis project Ga0209629, IMG submission 187286) | Cubitermes ugandensis P5 segment gut microbial communities from Kakamega Forest, Kenya - Cu122 P5 (SPAdes) (version 2) | ecosystem: Host-associated > Arthropoda: Insects > Digestive system...
CGGAGCTATTGCCGGCATTTTCAAAGCGCCGATAGCAGGCTTGGTCTTTGTGATTGAAGTGTTGCTGCTTGATTTTACGATGACCTCCATCCTGCCGTTATTGGTTTCGTCGGTCACCGCCGCAACTGTTTCGTATATCTTTACCGGCACAGATGCGATGTTTAAGTTTACGCAGACAGAGGCCTTCGAGATGATACGTATTCCTTACGTGCTGCTCTGCGGCATTTTTTGCGGATTGCTTTCGCTCTATTTCACCCGCGTCATGAATTTCATTGAAGATTTTTACAGTAAACTGAATCTCTCGTGGAAGAAGTTTGCAGTGGGAGCAGTGACTTTGAGCGTGCTGATTTTCCTTTTCCCGCCTTTGTATGGAGAAGGATACGATACCATTGCGTCATTACTTGATGGCCAGTTTTTATCTATCATGCAAAACAGCGCTTTTTCAGGGATGAATGATATGTATTGGGGTATTATTATCTTTCTGGGACTGATTCTGTTAATGAAAGTCTTTGCCACAAGCGCCACAAATGGCGGCGGCGGATGCGGTGGGATTTTCGCACCCAGTCTGTATCTTGGCTGTATTGCCGGCTTTGTCTTTGCACATGCGCTGAACTTTTTCGGAGTGTTTACTTACTTGCCGGAAAAGAATTTTGCGCTGTTGGGAATGGCCGGAGTGATGGCTGGCGTCATGCATGCCCCGCTGACAGGCGTCTTTCTTATTGCCGAACTGACCGGCGGGTATGACTTGTTTCTGCCCCTGATGCTTGTGTCAATGAGTGCTTATGCAACCATTATCACATTCGAACCTCACAGTATCTATACGATGCGTATGGCCAAAAAGGGGACGTTGCTGACGCATCATAAAGATAAGGCAGTGCTGACGCTACTGAAAATCGACAGTGTACTTGAGACAGATTTCCAAATCGTTCGGCCTGATATGACGCTGGGCGATGTTGTGAATGCTATCACGCACAGTTCGCGCAGCATCTTCCCTGTGGTTGAACAAAATGGGAAACTCTTGGGACTGGTATTAGTGGATAATATACGTAACATCATGTTTCGCCCCGAATTATACGACCGGTTCCGGGTCGACAGGATCATGGTGTCCGCTCCGGCTCAAATCTCGTCAGACATGCCGATGGAGAAGATTATGCAACTTTTTGACGATACGAAAGCGTGGAATTTACCGGTTGTAGATCAGGAAGGGCGATATATCGGTTTTGTCTCCAAATCAAAAATATTCGGTTCGTACAGAGAAGTTTTAGTGGATACGTTTTCAGGAGATTAAGATCATGGATAAAGAGATGAGAATCATATTTATGGGCACGCCGGATTTTGCGGTAGAGAGTCTGCGTACATTGGTTGAGAATGGTTATCAGGTAGTTGCTGTTGTCACGACGCCTGATAAACCTGTCGGCCGGCATGGCAGTGTGCTGCAAGGCAGTCCGGTGAAAGAATATGCCGTGTCGATGGGATTACCCGTCCTGCAACCTGAAAGATTGAAGGATGAAGCATTTATCGAAGCGTTGCGTGCGCTTCAAGCTGATTTGCAGATTGTTGTTGCTTTCCGCCTCTTACCCGAAGCAGTATGGGACATGCCGCGTTTCGGTACGTTTAACCTGCATGGATCGCTGCTGCCGCAATACAGAGGCGCCGCACCCATCAATTGGGCGGTGATTCATGGGGACAAAGAAACAGGCGTGACGACTTTTTTCCTGACGCATGGGGTGGATACGGGGAAAATCATCCTCCAGCGTCGGATCGCCATCGAAGACACCGATAATGCAGGGACAGTACATGACCGGCTGATGGTCGTTGGAGCGGCTTTGGTGCTGGAAACGGTAGATTTAATCAGTGCACATCAAGGCAATGTAGACGCTATCCCGCAGGAAAATCTATGCGCTGACACAGAAACGCTACGTCCTGCTCCGAAACTCTTTAAAGATAATTGCCGCATCAACTGGCGTCAACCAGCGTTGGTCATCCACAATTTCGTACGTGGCCTTTCGCCTTATCCTGCCGCATGGACCACGTTGGAAATGCCCGATGGCTCCTTCCAGGATTTGAAAATCTATGAAACGGCAATCGTTCCCGCGAACCCTTCATCGCTTCCTGACGCTACCTCCGATGCAAACCTTCATCTATCGCCTCCCGGTTTCATCACCACCGATTCAAAAACCTTTTTACAAATTTCTACCACAGACGGCGCCCTGCGTTTACTCTCCGTTCAGCTATCCGGCAAAAAACGCCTGCCCGTCTCAACCTTCTTAAACGGCTTCAAAACTAACCTGCAAGGTTTGCGGGTAAAGTAGCAATCACTCGTTCCGCAGCGGGGCTGTTTTAACAGTAGAAAATTTTTAACCGCAAGGAACACAAAGAAACCGCAAAGGGCGCAAAGAATAAATGTGCTAATTTTTAATCCTTTACGCCCTTTGTGGTAATATACTTTCACCTCAACCTGTGCGAAACATTAACTGTTTTCTCTCCTTAGAAATTTCTCTATGCCCGTCGCCATGCAGCGATGCAATTTTGGCGACATCTTCGGCGGAAAAAACGCCATGAATACACCTTACTTCAACGCTTTCAAACAATCGCCTGAATATCAATACCTCTGCGAATGATTTCCGAAATGCCTGAAAGATACAACGCATTGGTTTCGTAACCTACATATTGTTTGTACAAAACAACGCCATCAAGGCTATTCTTAAAAACCATCACGCCAAAACCGCGACCAAAATAGGTTGTATCCATTATCACCACAGCAACACGGGAAAACTCCTTACGCTTTATAACAGGTGCTTTATCGAGCCTGCGTTGAATGGTTTTTGTCGAACAGCCAAATTGCGTTGCCAACTGGCTGTAAGTTTGTTTACCACTCGAATACAACTGCCACATATCGTCTAAAGAATACGCATTCCCGGACGAAAATTGACGACCGCAAACATAACATTTGTAACGCTGTTTGCCACGAAAAAAGCCATTTTTCTTCGTGATTTTACTCCCACAGAAAACACAAATTTTTTACTCATATATCTAAAATGCTACAAAGGTATATATTTCAATCAGTTATGACCACCTGCAGCCTCACTTTTGTCCACATCGCCGACTTTTAATTAGTTTGTCCCACGACATTGTGTTCGTTTAAGACGCGATAAATCGCGTCTCTACAAACCACTAATTTTTAATAAAAAAGCCCTGCGGCGATTGATTTCGTCGCAGGGCTTTTTTTTATGTGTTTTTTTCTGCCTGTCTAACTCATTTATTCTTTTATATAATATTTAGTAATATAATTTTATAGATTTTTATATATTATTTTTGTGTTTGTATAAAATATTTTTATCTTTGCGCCTGATTTCATATCAATTGAACAAATAGTAAGAGAAAATGTAACAGAATAATTTAATAAGTAAGTTAGTATGAAAACGTTCAGAAAAATTTTGGATTGTCACATACCTGCTATGTGCAACATGCTCCTGCCGCTGGCAGGATTGATCTGTTTGATGGCTTCGTGCGAAAGCGAAAACCTGCCGGAAATACCTGTCGACGGGTTTACGTCTGTATCAGCCAAAGAAGGAAATTTTAGTCTTGACATTCGGTTTGCTAATTTTGGAGAGACAGACACCCTGACCGGTTTGCACAGGCTGGAACCTGAAACCGATGTGATCCGGGTGAACGATGATCTGTTTATCTATGCCACGCTCGAAGTCGATCCCGTTGACAAGGCGTCTGCGGTGAAGACACGGAAATTTGCTGTCGACGCCCGCATCCGCATCATCGCTTACAAAGAAACTGCCGGACCGGTTTACACGCAAGTCTTTGACGAACTGTACACTGTCAACAACAGTAGCGCATTGAATCGAATGAGCGGGGCCGGTGATATTATTTTGCCTGCCGGTACATATAAGCTGATCGCGTATTCATACAATGATCCGGCGCTCTCACCGGTTACCCCGCTGCCTTTCTATATGGATACCATCAAAGCCATTGATCCCGTCAATGACTTAATCTGGGGTGAATCCATACCGACTGCGGTGGTGGATGGCGTATTAAATAGCATACAAATCAAAATGGTTCATAAACTGTCGCAAATCAATCTGGTGGCAACAACCGGGCAGAGCGGCCCGCCGAGTATCAGTGATTTCAGCAATGTGACGATGCCGGGGTATACGGTTGATTTGAAGACCTTTGACGGAGGTCTCGCTAAAAATACACCTGTTCAACAGGATTTCATCTTTCCAACATTGCCGGCGACTCCTGCAGATACCGTCAAAGCCACTCCCCGAACCGTCTATACCGGTACGCCGGGAGATCTGCCGACCATCCTGCATGTCGGCTCAATGACTGTAGACGGAAAAACACTCACCGATGTTACGGCAGCTTTTGCCAAATCGCTGCAAAGCGGCTACTCCTACACGATGACGATGCGGATCGGAGACAATCCCAATCTTACGGACAATATACCGGCGGGTTTTCTGACATACGTGGGCGCTTTCTGGAAAAAAGACCAGACCGGCGAACGGCTAATCCGTATGCCACGCATGTCAAACGGCACAATTGATGGTGTCTGGACGGCGCAGGTGATCGAAGGTAAAGACTGGATTCTTTTAGACACAATGATGACAACCGACCCGAATGTGTGGGATGTAGCCAAAGAAGCAAACGTAGACAACGGCAATGATCCATTATTTGAATCCAATCCTGACCGGCAGCTATCGCCACCCACTGCATCCACTTTAGTCTGCGGCGTAGTGAGGGCAAGCGGAAGCGCGGGCTTTCAGCCGGGCAACGATCAGATTTACTTCCGTATAGGCGCCAGTAGCCAATACACCCCCACTTCCACGAAACCGGTACGCTACGGAATTGTCTTGCTGACGTATGCAAACAATACCCGAAGACATCGTATCTGGATACGCCAGGGCGAAGACCCCGACTTCGTGATGCGCAAAGGTGATCCTAACATGACGGGCGGCAGCGTTGCCGGCGGCCGTCCCAATGCGGCGAAATTTTCGCCCTATAACTTGACTGATCCAAACAAGAATACCATTACTGCTTACGGAAACGTTCCTGCGTTAGGTTCCACCGCCAGCGGCAGAGGTGGTGTGTTCGTGGATTATCCGAGCAAGGCCGGTTATTTTTTCCAGTGGAATAGCACGAAAGCATTCCATCCAACAGCCTCATTCAGCGGCTGGACTGCTGCCGGCACAGTTACTGCTAATACTACATGGAACACTAATTGGGAAACTTGCCCGAGTGGTTATCGGCGTCCGACCGACATCACTGCCACGGGAACTAATGATTCCGAGATGCGCCAGACGCTGTGGATTACCGGAGTAGGCGCCCAAATTCCAAGCACTAATAATACGGATAATGTCGTATGGGGTTATTATGCAGATGGATATTTCGACCGCAGGCAGATTGTCCAGGGCGTTACCGCCAATCCCGCTCTATTGACGGCAGTTGCCTCGCCCGGAGCAGAAGTAGCCTACAGGGGCATGTTATTCTATAACCAGTTCAACAATGCTTCCCTCTTCTTCCCTGTGACAGGTTATATCGTCAACGGCACGCTTACACAGGCCGGTAAATCAGGACATTCCTGGACAAAGACCAATGTGGGCACCCAAACCTTACAAATGGGCTTTGATCCAACCGCCCCCGCTATAAGCAACATGAACAACCAACCTTCTGATTATGGCTTTGCCATCCGTTGCGTGGTGAATGGCTCATAATCTTTTCTTCAACAACCCCGGTATTTCAGACGGTTCTTTGGCGACGCTGATGCCGGCGGCCTGTAAAGCGGCAATCTTATCGGCTGCCGTGCCTGAACTGCCGGAAATAATCGCGCCGGCGTGCCCCATCTGTTTGCCCTGAGGCGCCGATTGTCCTGCGATAAAGCCGACGACCGGCTTGGTTACGTGATTTTTGACATATTCGGCGGCCTGCTCTTCAGCATTTCCGCCTATCTCGCCAATCATCACGATGGCCTCTGTTTCAGGATCGTTTTGAAACTTCTCCAACAACTCGCGATAGTAAAGCCCTACGACAGGGTCTCCGCCTACACCGATGGCGGTAGATTGTCCCAATCCACTCGAAGTGAGTTGATATACAACTTCATACGTGAGTGTGCCACTCCGGCTGATCACACCGATATTTCCTTTTTTGAAGATTTGGCCGGGCAGGATGCCGACTAAACTTTCTTCGGGCGATATCAATCCGGGGCAGTTAGGCCCTATCAGCATGGCGTTTTTCAGTTGCGTAAAGCGGTAAGCCTTGACAATATCAAGTGTTGGGATGCCTTCGGTGATGCAGATGATGAGTTTGATGCCTGCATCGGCTGCCTCCATGATAGCGTCGGCTGCAAAACGCGCCGGCACAAAGATGATGGAGGTATTGGCCTCTGTCTGCGCTACTGCCTGATACACAGTGTCGAACACAGGTGCATCGTGCATCAGGGAGCCGCCTTTGCCTGGAGTGGTGCCGCCTACCACATTCGTGCCGTAATCCAGCATCTTTTTTGTATGGAAACTGCCGTCTCTGCCGGTAATTCCCTGTACAATCAATCGTGTTGATTTATTGATAAGTATACTCATATTTTTTATTTTTTAAAATCAATTTTTCGCTGCTGCAACTGCCAAACGGGTGGCTTCGCTCATGGTTTCGGCCGCTTGCAGGCGCGTGCCTTGAAGCATGGCTCGTCCTTCCTTTTCGTTCGTCCCTGTGAGGCGGACGATGACGGGAATATCGATGGTCATGTGTTCAAAGGCAGTGAGCAGGCCGGAAGCCACGTCGTCGCATCGGGTGATGCCACCAAAGATATTAATCAGCACGACCTTAACTTTTGGGTCTCTGAGCAACAACTCCATGGCTGCAATCACTTTGTTCGGATTGGAACTCCCGCCGACGTCGAGGAAATTGGCCGGAGAACCGCCATAGAGCTTGATCATATCCATCGTAGCCATTGCCAATCCGGCGCCATTGACCATACAACCGATTTCTCCATCTAAACGAATAAAACTCAAGCCCTTCTCCTTCGCTTCGGCTTCTACTTTTTCATCTTCGGTCGGTTCAAACAGCGCAAAAATGTCGGGATGACGGAACAGGGCATTATCGTCAAAAACCATTTTGGCGTCAATGGCTATGAGATTGCCCTGTTTGGTGAGTACAAGCGGATTAATCTCTGCCAGCGAAGCATCTTTTTCGATGAAAAGTTTGTATAATCGCTGCAGGATGAGAACCATCTGGTTCACCTGCACGGCATTGTTAAACAACAAAAAAGCATATTGACGGGCAAGATAGTCGGGCAAGCCGATCAACGGGTCGATGGCGAACTTGTGAATTTTTTCGGGAGTTTTGGCTGCAACTTCTTCGATATCAACGCCTCCCTCTGCACACATCATCAGCGTAACCAATTTACTGTTGCGGTCAATCACAAAACCCGCATAAAATTCATTCTCAATATCAACCGCCTGACTGACAATTACTTTCCTGACAGGATAATCCTTGATTGTCAATCCAAATATGGCATTTGCGTGGTTGATGGCATCTTCTTTGCTCCTGGCAAGTTTGACACCTCCTGCCTTTCCGCGTCCACCGGCATATACCTGCGCTTTGATGACGGCAACTTCCTGATCAAGCGCCTGATAGGCAGATACTACCTGATCTGTGTCGTGGCAAAGTACGTATTTTTCTACGGGAATACCGTATGCAGCAAACAAATCTTTTGCCTGATATTCGTAAGTCTTCATGTAAAAAATATGTTTACCTTTTATTGATTGGTGTGAATTTTTGCATTTCAGCAACATTTTTGTAAGCCGGACGGATGATGCGACGGCTGTCAAAGTTAAGCTCTTCGATGCGGTGAGCTGTCCAGCCGGCTATGCGGCTCATGGCAAAGAGAGGTGTAAAGACCTCTTCGGGCAGCCCTATCATCTCATAAACGAAACCTGAATAGAAATCAACATTGGCGCAAACCTGTTTGTTGACTTTGCCGCCTTTGTAAGCCATAAAGCAGGCCACAGCCCTTTCTTCAATCAGTTCGAGGAAAGCAAATTCTTTCTCCAATCCTTTGGTTTTCGCCAATTCGCGAGCTTGCTCTTTGAGCAACAGTGCACGCGGATCGGACACCGTATAAACAGCGTGACCGATACCGTAAATCAGCCCGGATCTGTTATAGACCTCCTTGTTGAGGATTTTATTCAGGTAGGAGTCGATTTCTTTCTTGTCCGCCCAATTTTTGATATTCTGTTTCAGGTGACGGAATTGATCGGCACATTGCAGGTTGGCGCCTCCATGGAGTGGTCCCTTGAGCGAACCGATCGCTGCTGCAATAGAAGAATAAGTATCTGTACCTGAAGAACTTGTGACACGTACAGTGAAGGTAGAGTTGTTACCTCCGCCATGCTCGGCATGAAGGATTAATGCAAGGTCGAGGATTCTCGCTTCCAGCTCGGTATATTCGCTCTTGAGCATGTAGAGGAAATTTTCGGCGATTGAAAGTTCTTCTTTCGGGTGCCGGATGTGGAGAGAAAGTCCCTGAATGCTATGGCGTATCACGTTGTACGCGTATGCAATGACTGTCGGAAAACGGGCAATCAATTCGATCGACTGACGGATCAGGTTTTCGCGTGTCGTTGAGTCCGGGTCTTCATCGTAAATGTACATCTCCAATACGGTACGCGCAAGGATGTTCATGATGTTCTGACCTTCAAGTTCAAGGATGTTCATCTTTGTTTTTTGCGGTAACGGCATATTGTGGCTGATCAATCCACGAAATATCTCATCTTCCTCTTTATCAGGTAGATAACCGGATAATAGCAGGAAGGCTGTTTCTTCAAATCCGAAGCGCTTTTCTCCTTCAAGTCCTTTCACCAGGTCTTCCACGTCGATACCGCGATAGACTAATTTTCCGGGAATGGCTTTGAGTGTGCCATCTTCCTGACGCTCGTAACCAACTACATCGCCAATTTTTGTCAGGCCGACCAGTACGCCTGAATGGTCTTCGTTTCGCAGACCACGTTTGACATTGAATTTTGTAAACAGTTCAGGATCAATCCGACTGGTCGTCTTGATTGTTTCGGAGAGTTTGTAAATAATGTACTCCTGTTTCATTTTTTCTGACTTCTTCATGTGATGATGAATTTATAGTGAATAATATACATGTTTTTTCGTAAAATCTTATTTTTGAAAAAGTTTTCGTAGAATTTTATTGTTGCTTAATGATTTTTTACTGGAGAGAAAGTTCGCGACGCAGATTTTCGTCAATAGCCGTCAGAAACTCCTCCGTATTCAAGTAATCGTTTCGGGTGATCGCCGACCCTTTGACCAGCACCGCCAGGTCTTTTGTCATCAATCCTGCTTCAACTGTTGCAACGCACACCTTTTCAAGTGTTTCGGCGAAAAAAGCCAGGTCGGCATTGTTGTCTAATTTTGCCCGGTGGGCAAGGCCACGTGTCCATGCGAAGATGGAGGCGATGGGGTTGGTCGACGTTTCTTCGCCACGCTGATGCTGGCGATAATGGCGTGTGACGGTGCCGTGAGCTGCTTCGGCTTCCATCGTCTTGCCATCGGGCGTGATGAGCACGGAAGTCATCAGTCCCAGCGATCCGAAGCCCTGAGCTACCGTATCTGACTGTACATCACCGTCATAGTTCTTACATGCCCATACAAAAGCGCCGTTCCATTTGAGCGCTGCCGCCACCATATCGTCGATCAGTCGATGTTCGTAGGTGAGGTGGAGCTTATCCATCTCTGCCTTATAATCTTGCTCGTAAATCTCGGCGAAGATGTCCTTAAAACGACCGTCGTACTGTTTGAGGATAGTATTCTTGGTGCTCATGTAGAGGGGCCATTTTTTGGAGATTGCCATGTTGAAACAAGCGTGGGCAAAGCCTCGAATCGACTCGTCGGTGTTGTACATACACAACGCCACGCCGTCGCCCTTGAAGTCGTAAACATTCCAGCTTTGGACGTTCCCGTCGTCGCCAGTAAAGGTCATGGTCAGTTTGCCGGGGCCTTTGGTGACAACATCGGTTGCGCGATACTGGTCGCCGAAGGCGTGACGTCCGATACAGATCGGCTGTGTCCAGCCCGGTATCAGACGCGGCACATTGCGGCAGATGATCGGTTCGCGGAAGACCGTACCGTCTAATATATTCCGAATCGTGCCGTTGGGCGATTTCCACATCTTTTTGAGATTGAACTCTTTGACACGCGCTTCATCGGGGGTGATGGTGGCGCATTTGACGCCAACATGATACTGTTTGATTGCCTCGGCTGCCTCAACAGTCACAAGATCGTCTGTTTGATCGCGGTATTCAATACCGAGATCGTAATATTTCAGGTCGATTTCCAGATAAGGGAGGATCAGTCGTTCTTTGATGAAGCGCCAAATCACTCGCGTCATTTCGTCGCCATCCAGTTCGACTACAGGGTTTGCTATTTTTATTTTTTTGATCATTTGGATGTAAGATATCTAAATTTCTAAAATCGATTGATGTTTAATATTTTCTACAGGGCGAGCCGTGTCTGCGGCATGTAAACGATTTGGAAATGATATTATTTTTGATTGAATGCACTGCCCGCCCGGAACCATTTGATTTGTTGGGCGTTGTATGTATGGGTTGCATCGAATGTTTCGGTCGAACCGTCAGCATGATGAAGCGTAACCGTAACAGGAAGTCCGGGAGCAAAACCCGCCAATCCTGTGATGGAGATACGGTCTGCTTCGCGAATCCTGTCATAGTCATTTTTCTCGGCAAACGTCAAAGCCAGCATCCCCTGCTTTTTGAGATTTGTCTCGTGGATACGTGCAAATGACTTCACTAACACCACCTTCACACCAAGGAATCGCGGTTCGAGAGCAGCATGTTCGCGCGATGAGCCTTCGCCATAGTTCTCTGCGCCCACAATAATTGAGTCGATGCCTTGCGCTTTATAGGCTTTTGCGACTGTTGACACAGCATCATAACTGCCGTCTAACTGATTGAGTACTTTGTTCGTCTCGCCATTGAAAGCATTGGTAGCGCCCATCAGCAGGTTATCCGAGATATTTTCGAGGTGACCACGGTATTTGAGCCAGGGGCCTGCCATCGAGATATGGTCGGTCGTCGTTTTACCCTGTGTCTTAATGAGTAACGGCATTTTTTCAAAATCGCGGCCATCCCATGCCTTAAACGGCTGCAAGAGTTGAAGTCGTTGCGAATCGGGACGGACAACGACGGATATGTCAGCACCGTCTGCTACCGGAGCGACGTAACCGTTATCGCTGACCCTCATCACCCTGAGCGGAAGGGCGTCAACCACCGGAGCGTCGAGCATCACTTCTTGTCCTTTACGGTTAATGAGCTTGTCTTTCAACGGATTGAAACACAGGTCTCCGGCTATTGTAAAGGCAATGGTCAGTGCAGGCGAAGCGATAAAAACATGCGAGTTGGGATTTCCGTCCGTCCGCTTGGCAAAATTGCGGTTAAAGGTCATGACGAGAGAGTTGGGACGGGTAGGATTGTCTGTCCGGCGGTTCCACTGCCCGATGCAAGGACCGCAGGCATTGGCCATCACTACTCCTCCAATTGCAATCAGATCATCGAGCAAACCGTCTTTTTGCGCCATTTCGAGCACTAATTGCGAGCCGGGGTTAATGATAAGCTCTGCATTGACATCCAAAGCTTTAGTTAATACCTGCTGCGCCAGATCGGCAGCCTGGCTGAGGTCTTCATAAGAAGAGTTGGTACACGAGCCGAGTAGCCCTACCTCCATCCACCGCGGATAGCCTTTTTCTTTCACTACCTGTGCAAATTGGGAGAGAGGCCAGGCGGCGTCAGGCGTAAATGGCCCATTTATATACGGTTCAAGTGTTGACAAGTCGATTTCGATCACGCTGTCATAATATTTTTCCGGCGTTTTCTCTACTTCATCATCAGCACGCAGTTCATTGGCATGTAAATCAGCACGCGCCGCTACTTTTTCGCGTCCGGTTGTACTCAGGTAGGCGCCCATATTGATATCATACGGAAAGACTGAAGACGTTGCCCCTACCTCTGCACCCATGTTGCAGATCGTTGCCTTTCCCGTTGCTGATATGGATTCGCAGCCCTCTCCGAAATATTCGATGATAGCATTTGTGCCGCCTTTCACGGTTAACATGCCGGTCAGTTTCAGGATTACATCTTTCGGCGCCGTCCAGTTGTTAAGCCATCCGGTCAGTTTCACACCGATGATTTTTGGCATCTTTAACTCCCACGACATCCCGGCCATCACCTCCATAGCATCTGCACCGCCAACGCCGATCCCAAGCATACCCAATCCACCGGCTGTCGGTGTGTGCGAGTCGGTACCGATCATCAAGCCACCCGGAAAAGCATAGTTTTCGAGCACAACCTGATGGATGATTCCGGCGCCCGGTTTCCAAAAATCGATGCCATACTTATCTGCGACAGAACGCAGAAAATCATATACTTCCTTATTCTCGACAAGCGCTTTTTGCAGGTCAAGCTCCGCACCTTTTTCTGCGACGACGATATGGTCGCAATGTACTGACGTCGGTACGGCTGTCCGTTGACGACCGACATTCATAAATTGCAACAATGCCATCTGCGCCGTTGCGTCCTGCATCGCCACTCGGTCGGGCGCAAAATGGACATAATCTTCTCCTCTGCGATACGGTTTAACCGCCTCTTTATCATACAGATGGGCGTACAAAATCTTTTCGGCAAGCGTCAACGGACGTCCCAGCGCCTGCCGCGCCTTCTCAACACGCCGGGCAAATACCCTGTAAGTGTGATCTATAAGTTTCCAGTCTAACATATAGTTATATTTTATTACATTTTAAATTAATAAACACTGTTTGGCGACATTGCAAATGCCACCGAACTTGATATACATTATTTTATATGTCCTGCGTAAACTGTAAGGCTCGAAACAAGACTTATTAATGCAGTATAAAAACCTTTCTTTTATGAGAAAGTACTGCGAAGATACAAAAAGAAATCGACTTTAGCAAATAAAGCGTGAATATTTTAACGGATCGATACAAAAAAATATGTATTTCTACAATTTTTTCAATGCTTGCTCCAAATCATCCTTTATATCGTCAATATGTTCAATACCAACGGATACGCGCAATAATCCCGGTCTTACGCCTGATGCAATCTGTTCTTCGGGCGAGAGCTGTTCGTGCGTCGTGGCGGCGGGGTGAATAATCAATGATTTTGCATCGCCCACGTTTGCCAGGTGGCTCAACAGTTGCAGACTGTCAATCAATTTGTTGGCATTGATCGGATCACCTTTGATTTTGAATGTCAGGATGGCGCCGGCGCCTCTATGAAAATATTTTTTCGCCAAATGGTAATATTTACTGCTTTTCAAACCGGGGTAGTTCACATATTCTACTTCCGGTCGCTGTTCGAGCCATTCGGCAAGCGCTTGCGTATTCTGAATGTGACGTTCCATCCTAAGCGACAGTGTTTCAAGTCCTTGAACCAAAAGAAACGAATTGAAAGGGCTGATCGTATTTCCCCAGTCGCGAAGTCCTTCAACCCGGGCGCGAATATTGAACGCGATATTGCCAAAAGGACTGTTAAATCCAAAGGCATCCCAAAACACCAAACCGTGATAACTGTCTGACGGTTCGGTAAATGCAGAAAATTTCCCGTTTCCCCAGTTGAATTTTCCGCTGTCCACAATCACGCCGCCGAGCGAAGTACCATGTCCGCCAATCCATTTGGTAGCTGACTCAACAACAACTGCTGCACCGTGTTCTATCGGGCGAAACAGATAGCCACATGCTCCGAAGGTGTTGTCAACAATCATTGGAAGGTTATGTCTATCAGCAACTTCTGCAACAGCATCGAAGTCAGTAACGTTTAATTCCGGATTTCCAATCGTTTCCAGATAGATGGCTTTCGTACCATTATCTATCAGTTTTTCAAACGCTTCCGGATCATCATTCTGTGTAAAACGTACTTCAATCCCTAATCGTTTGAACTGCGACTTGAATTGATTGTACGTTCCACCGTACAGATGGGAAGTGCTGACAAAATTGTCGCCTGCCTGCAAGATATTGTTGAGCGCGATAAACTGCGCCGATTGTCCCGAAGAGGTTGCCAGCGCTGAAATACCTCCCTCCAGCGCCGCTACACGCTTTTCAAACACATCGGTCGTCGGGTTCATCAGTCGCGTATAGATATTTCCGAATTTGCGAAGCGCGAACAGGTCGGCGCCTTCTTTCGCATCATCAAATACGTACGAAGTCGTTTGATAAATGGGCAATGCCCTCGAATGTGTCGTTTTTTCTACTTCCTGTCCTGCGTGCAATTGCAGGGTTTCAAATTTTAACTTGCTCATAATTGTAAAGCTATTTGATTAATAATTGTTTATGATGAATCACCCACAAAAGCGTTATAATTCATCTTTTACGCCGCAAAGGTAAGTCTAAAATATTCAATAGAAAATACCTTGTATGTGGTATTTTTATCAACGCCAAGCGGAAGTATCCCGATTGTTCATTGTTCATTGTTCACTGCTTCTGCTGCCACTTCCACGCAGAGCGGAGGGTGTCTTCCAATGACGCTTTGGCTGTCCAGCCTAACACCTGATTGGCGAGCGTAGGGTCTGCCCATACTTTTTCGATATCGCCTTCGCGGCGTGCAACAATACGGTAAGGGACTTTGACGCCGGTAGCTTTTTCGAATGTATGGATCAGTTCCAGCACAGTCACTCCCCGTCCCGTTCCTAAGTTGAAGATTTCGACGTCCGTAGCTGTACAGTCTTCCAACAAGCGTTCGACTGCAATGACATGGGCTTTGGCTAAATCGACTACGTTAATATAATCGCGCACGCACGAGCCGTCGGGCGTGTCGTAGTCGTTGCCAAAAACGCTTAGTTCGGGACGGATGCCTGCTGCTGTTTGCGTCAGAAGCGGGACCAAATTCTGAGGTATGCCTAACGGCAGTTCGCCGATCTCGGCGCTTGGATGAGCGCCTATTGGATTGAAATACCGTAACATAATGCTTTTAAACGGCGCACCGGCATTGATCGTATCGCGGATAATCTCCTCGTTGATTTGCTTGGTATTTCCATAGGGCGACATGGCCGGCTTTACCGGTGCATTTTCCGTCACAGGCAACACATCCGGCTGACCATAAACAGTACAGGAAGATGAGAAAACAAATCCTTGGATGCCATGCAAAGGCATAAGTTCCAATAAATTAATCAGGGTAAGAATGTTGTTGCGATAATACTTTAAAGGTTGTACGACCGATTCGCCTACTGCTTTACTGGCAGCAAAATGAATGATTCCTTTAATGTCGGGATGTACAGTCAAAAAGGCTTCCAAGCCAGCTTTGTCGTTGCAATCCAACAGTTTGAATGTCGGACGGATACCGGTTATTTTTTCGATGCCATCCAGCACTTCAATGTTGGAATTTGACAGGTTATCAATGATAATAACCTCAAATCCGGCATTTTGCAGTTCAACTACCGTATGCGATCCTATATATCCCGTCCCTCCCGTTACTAAAATCTTTTTCATAAAACCTTCATTTTTTACCATTTATAACTAAATCCAAAACTGACTAACTGATTCCATTGCAGGAAAGAATCTGATTCACTGGCTTTTGTGACGCCGTCGTCATACCTGAGGTGCAAATAAAGCAAGGTAGAAAAGAATCGGCTGATGGCAAAATCCAAT
>Ga0209629_10001266_pt1 | contig 15676 bp, 7 predicted proteins | sample TergutCu122P5_FD_187286 | JGI IMG/M metagenome (GOLD analysis project Ga0209629, IMG submission 187286) | Cubitermes ugandensis P5 segment gut microbial communities from Kakamega Forest, Kenya - Cu122 P5 (SPAdes) (version 2) | ecosystem: Host-associated > Arthropoda: Insects > Digestive system >...
AACCCGTTCTTTCTCTCTTCCTCTTTCTTCTCCTTGCCGTTCCTGCTTTTGTCTCGTTTTACCGTTTGCTATTGCTTTCTTTCTAATCTTTACGGTAGTTTCCGAGGTCACTCTATATCGTTTGCGCTTGGGTTTGACCGCGTTTACCAGATCCCCACGCCGCTCAGCTTCCTCGCGATGCGGTTTGCCACATAGATCAGGATAAAGCTCGCTACGCCGTTGAACAGCCCAAACGCCGTGGCGAAGTCGTATTTCCCACGCTGGATGCCCCATTTGAAAACGACCGTGGAGATGACCTCGAAGTTGACGTAGGCGTTCTGCATTCCGTAGACCAGCTCGAAGTTGCTGCCGAGCAGACCGCCTATGCTGAATATCAGAAGCATAGTGATTGTCGGCAAAATGGAGGGCAGGGTCACGTGCAGCGCCTGCTTCAGCCTCCCCGCCCCGTCCACGGAGGCCGCCTCGTATAATTCCGGGTTTATGCCGGATATGGCGGCCAGGTAGATAACGGTGCCGAACCCCGTGCCTTTCCACAGGGTCAGGATTATCTGGTTAGGGATGAAAAAGGATTGCCGCGCGAGAAACGCCTCCCGCGACATGCCCGTCAAATAGACCAGAATGTCATTAAGGGGGCCGAAGCGGGCGTAAAAGGCCTGCGCTATGCCGATGAGCGCCATCCACGACAGGAAATACGGCAGATATGTAAGAGTCTGGATAGTGCGTTTGTAAACACCGCCCCTCAATTCATTCAGCATCAGCGCGAAGAGGATGGGGGCTGGGAAACAAACAATCAAAGTCAGTACGCTGAGTATAACAGTGTTCAAAATCGATTGAGACATATACGGCAAGGTAAAAATATCCCTGAAGTTTTGCAGCCCGGCCCACGGGCTTTTCAGTATCCCCTTGAGCGGCACGAACTTTTTGAAAGCCACAAGAATGCCCGGCATGGTAAGATAAGAAAACACAAACGTGAAAATGAGAGCCGGAAACAGCAGCACATAACGAAATATATCTTTACGCATCGCCCTTAAGGTCTGGTTGGCATTTTTCATTGTCTGTCATAAACCTCGCTCCATAGAATTTACACGGGCGCGCGCTGACCTTATGGAATCATCATAACAGATTAACCTGGTTTTGCGCGCGTTTTGTACATATTTGAAGTTTTTTCCTGCCGTCATAGACGATAAATGTATATTATTTCGACTAATCAAGTATAAATCATTCCGTCAGATGTTACAATTACATAAAATAAACAAAAATACTGGAATTGTAAATAAATAATGTGGCCGGCGACAATATTGTTGCAAGCTCGGCGCGCCGGGGTCGGCGCGCCCTACATCCGTTGTGCAATTTGTACGTTAATGCGTTTGTCGCCTGCCAGTCCCCGGCCTTTTTTACAATCGCCGCATATTTGCTTATTTTTCGATGTACCTTGAAAATATAACGTGTACTATACTTAAAACAGAGAGGAGGCCATAATAATGTGCTTAAAATCCGAAACCGAGACGGCGCTCCGGGAGACCGGGTTAAGCGGGGAAAACGTCAGCGCCGTTCTGTCAAAGCTGGACCCGTCGCTGTCCTACAATGTCTATCGCACCGGCGAGGCCGGCGTGTTCGCCGGGTGGGCGAAGACTTTGGACTATGAGTCGAAAAAGGCCGGATACGGAAGCCGCCGCGTCAAAATTACCGGCGAGCCTATTGTTAACATCAATATCGAGTTCGCCCGGGAGACGCATTACGACTATTCCGACCCCGGCGTCAGCCTGCTGAACGAGGAGAAACGCATCGCTAATTTCAACATGGGCGGAACTTACGTGTCCCTGTTTGTCAAACACGAAACCAGCGACGTATCGGGCGACGTGTATGACAGGATCACCCGCAATCTGTACATCTATATCCCGGACGAAGGGAGGCACGCGCTATGAACGGCCTGACGCTGTCCGAACCGCTGACCGTCACTGAAGACGGCGCGGTCATAGAAAGGCTTCGCATCAGCCGGCCCGACGGGTTCGCGATAATCGTCAAAGCGAGCCGCGTCATCATACAGGAGTGCGACATATCGGGCGCTATTCTGCTGTACGGGCCGGTGGCGGGCGTTACCATCCGCAACAACTATATACACGACCAGATCCCAACCGGCGATCATTTCCGCAAGAAGCAGTTCTCGGGCGTTACGACGACGGACGGCCCGCGCTGGGGCAATCCCCTCGTTCAGCCGATGGGCGCGCGGGACATAAGCATCGTGGGCAATTTCTTCAAAAATTGCTCAAACGCCGCGATGCTCAACGATTGCAGGGGGGATATCCTTTTCAGGGGGAATTACTGCGAAAACGCCCGCGGCCCGTTCCCGAGGGGGGAGATGATCCAGATCGGCCAGTACCGCGACCCGGACGGGCAGGTGCTGATCGACAACAATTTTTCCTACGTGAACCCAAATCACGAAGATCAGCGTTTCCGGGGCGACTTTACGGACACCGGCGTCGAGGATCACATAAGCGTGTTCATGTGTTACGGCAGCGAAAAGCATCCGATAACCGTCAGCAACAATTATATTTACGGCCACAGCACGTCCTCCAACGGTTCCGGGATAATGACGGGCGACAGCGGCGGGGCTTATCAGCAGGTGCTCTATAATAAGGTGTACCAGACCGGCAACGCCGGGATCGGACTCTGCAGCGGGCACCATCTGACGCTGAAGGGCAACCGTATCTATCAGAACCCGCGCTCCTGTCAATACAACGGCAAGGGCATCCAGATCGACAACTACGGCGACCCTTTCGAACCGCCCATAATCGTGGAGGACAATGTTGTGTATTGGGCCTGCGGCAAGGGAGACGGCTCTCTGCTGTGCACTGCTGACCGGCTTGTGAGTTTCGCGCGGAACAGCTTCAACGATCTTGCCGCTTTCGGTGAGCTCGATCCCATGCCTCTCCATGTGCCGCCCGAACCGGCGGAAGGATTGATGAAGCCGTGGGAATAATGTGCAATGGTGAACCGTGTTTTTCTTAATTTGACTTACTGATATGGTTGGCGGAGGTGCGGACATGGAAGAATTCAAAGAAGTGAACGTAATGAAGATAACCGGCGAATACGGGCTGGTCAGGGGATTGAAGTCATTAATAAAAAACTCGCTCGCGGAGAAGCACGTCAGGAGAATACTGGCGGAGATACGGTTCGTGTGCGGCCTTTCCGAGCGCGGCGGCGGCAAATACGACGAAATTCTGGCGCGGGCCTCCGCTTTTTTGACGGAACAGGCCGAGGAACGCGGAGCCTGGACGTATGAGGACGTCAGCCGGGCGGAGCGGATCCTCGCGCCCGCCGCGTCGGAAGCCAAGAGTTACACTTTTCTTTGCGTCGCCCACGCGCATATGGACATGAATTTTCTGTGGGGATATAATGAAACGGTCGGCGTCGTGCTGGACACGCTCAGGACGATGCTGAACATCATGGACGAGTACCCGGATTTCCGGTTTTCCCAATCGCAGGCTTCCGTCTACAGGATCGTGGAGGAGAACGACCCGGAGATGCTGGAGGAGATCAAGAGGCGCGTGCGGGAGGGCCGCTGGGAAGTCACCGCTTCCTCGTGGGTGGAGGCGGACAAGAACATGCCGAACGGCGAGAGCCAGTCCCGGCACATTCTGTACACAAAGGATTATCTGTCGAAAATGTTCGGCATTCCCGGCTCGACGTTGGACATAGACTTTGAGCCGGACACTTTCGGCCATCACGCGAACCTGCCGGAAATCCTGACGCAAGGCGGGGTCAGGTATTACTATTACCTGAGGGGGCGCGAGTCCGAAAGCGTCCTGCATAGGTGGGCGGCCCCGTCCGGCGCGGAAATACTGGCGTATAAGGAGCCGTACTGGTATACATCATTGATAGACGAGAGGATATCCAATTACGCCGTCCATCTGGAAAAAATCACCGGAATGAAGACCTTCCTCAAGGTCTACGGCGTCGGCGACCACGGCGGAGGCCCCACAAGGCGCGATGTGGAGCGCATTATGGACATGGACGGCTGGCCGGTGTATCCGCGTTTCAAATTTTCGTTCCTACGGGATTTCTTTAAAGAGGCCGACGCGGTAAGGGAGACTTTCCCCCTTTTCAAAGGGGAGATAAACACGGTCTTTGACGGCTGCTTCACCTCTCAGGCGCGGATCAAGGCTGGCAACAGGACGGCCGAGGCGCTGATGAGGGACGCCGAGGCTTTTTCCGCGCTGGCCGCGGTAAACGCCGGGGAGCCCTATCCGGCTGAGGCTTACCGCTCCGCCTGGGAAAAGATACTTTTCAACCAGTTTCACGACATTCTGCCCGGGTCCGGGATAACCGAAACCAGAGAATACGCCTCGGCGATGTATCAGCAGATCGGCGCCCAGGCGGAAGCCAAAATGAAAAAGGCCTTCGTGAAAATCAGCGACAGCATCGACACTTCGAGCTTCGTCGGGGAACCGGGAAACCTTGCCGACAGCATCGCGGAGGGCGGCGGGGTGGCCTCTATGGGGCCGTGCTGCCGCGGGGCGGGAAAGGACCGGGCTTACGTGCTGTTCAATTCCTGCGCGGAGGACGCGGTCAAAACCGTCGAGCTGACGCTTTGGGATTACGAGGGCGATCTGGATTACATTGCCTTTTTCGACGCGGATAACAACCCCCTCCCGTTCCAGTTTACCGGAAAGAACGAGGGCTATTGGCGTTATCACTGGTTCAGCAGGATTTTGGTGCGGGCGTCCGTCCCCGCCTGCGGCTACGCGCTGATTTACATGAAAGAAACGGAAGAGTCGAGACAGGAGCCTGTCTTCGGCAGCCATATGACGTGGCAGACGCCGGACACTTTTGTCCTGGAAAACGAACTGCTCAAGGTCACGCTCAGCCCGGCGGACGGCACGGCGCGCTCCGTGATTCACAAGCCGTCCGGAAAAGAGATGGCCGATCCCGCGCGGCCTTTCGGGCTGTTCAGGCTGATACAGGAAGCCGCGGTGAAAGGCTCGACATTTTGGGACAGGGGCTTTACCGCCTGGGTCGCGGGCAGATACAAAAATGTCACGCCTGTCAACCGGAACATAGAGATGAAATGGACGCAGAACGGGCCCCTCCGTCAGACGGTCATGTACGAGACGCGCTTCGGGACGGCCTCAACCCTTTATGTCTGGGTTTCGCTGGACGCGGGGAGCGCGCAACTGAATTATACCGTGAGATGCGACTGGCGGGAGTTTGGCGGGCCTGACGGCGTTCCGTCGCTGAGTTTTTTTGTCCCGCTGAACTATTCCTGCGGCGCTTACCGGTATGACATGCCGTTCGGCGTCATAGACAGGCCGCCCGCGGATATGGACCAGCCAGGGCTCAGCTTTGCCGCAGGGCTCTCCGCCGGAGAAGGCCTCATGCTGATGTCCAAGACCAAGTACGGATACCGCTGCGTTGACGATTCCATTTCGCTGACCCTGATACGGAGCAGCTATGACCCTGACTTTATACCGGAAATCGGTATGCACGACATGGAGTTCGCCGTGGCGGTGACGGGAAAAGACAGTAAACCCGCCGATTTGATCCGGCGTTCGGAGGGCTACAATCACCCGTTCAGGGCCGTTTCCGCGGCGCGGCACGGGGGCGGCGCGCCCCCCTCCGGCGGGCTGATAAGGCTGGAGAGCGGGACGGCGGCCGTGTCTTCCGTAAAGATCGCGGATAATGATCGACGCGCGGTCGTCGCCCGTGTCTGCGAAACTGACGGCAAAGAGAGCGCAGTGGCGCTGTCCGCGGGTTTCACACCGCTGCGCGCCGAGCTGGCGGATTGCTGCGAGCGGCCGGCCGGGACGGCGGCCGTGGAAGGCTCTCTGGTTTCGTTCCCGATCGGGCCGTATCAGACGCGGGCCGTGATCATTTACTTTTAAGATCACTGATACATAACAAGCAAAGAATCGTGGAAGGAAGCGATTATCACATGCGGGAAAAATGGTACCGGAAAAGCTACCGCCGACACCTGTTGGACATGCACTACGAAGACTGGGATCCCTTGTTCCTTTCAAAGTTTGAGCCTTCGAAGCATGTGGAGATGCTGAAGAAGGCGCGCGTCAAATCCGCCGTTATTTTCACGAATTCACACGTGGGCCTCGCTTTCTGGCCGGCCAGCCGTATACCGATGGACAAGAACATCAGCGGCCGCGACATCGTCGGGGAGACCGTGGAGCTGTTCAAAGAGGCCGGTATCGACCCGATCCTCTACATGAGCTTTGTTTACGACAACTGGGCTTACGCCGAGCATCCGGAGTGGAGGATCATCGACGCCAGCGGCCAAACGACCCGCGAATGGGACATGAACCGCTACGGCCTTTGCTGCCCGAACAGCGGCTACCGGGAGTTCGCCCTGGCGCAGACCGAGGAGGTATGCGGCCGCTACGACGCCGTGAGTTTCCACCCGGACATGCTCTTCTGGAACGGCGTCTGCCTATGCCCAAACTGTAAACAGAGGTTCACCCGCGAGACAGGGTATGAGCCGCCCGCGGCAATCGACTGGAACGACCCGGTATGGGCAGCCTTCAACAACAAGCGCGAAGAGTGGATGACGGAATTCACGGACGATATTTGCGCCACGGCGCGGAAGGCCCGCCCGGGCATAACGGTATCCGTTCAGTCCTCGGCTGTGTTCAGCCCCTGGCCCAGGGGCTACGCGGAGGACGCGATACGCGGCAGCGACTATTCCTACGGCGACCTCTACGGAGGGTTTTTGGAGGAGTCTTTTGCCTGCAAGTTCTATCACAACTATTCCCCAAACCTTCCGTTCCAGTACGAGACAAATTTCTGCGACGTGGACTGGACGGAGCATACGATCCGCAAGAACCCGCAGACCATGGAGCTGCAGGCGATGACCGCCGCGGCGCACAGTGGGGCGTTCCTGTTCATAGACCCCATAGCGCCGGACGGATCGCACCAAAACCCGAAAATATTTGATGAGATGGGAAAGATATTTGAAAAGGTGGAACGCTTGGAGCCTTGGCTCGGCGGCCGTATTTGCGCGGACGCGGGCGTCTATTTCAGCCTTAAATCCAGGTTTTCCCCTGAAGAGAACGGCGTGAGCCTCATGTCCCCGTCTTTGGGGATGCCCCACTGGGACGCCGCGACGGGCGCGGCGGGTATTCTGGCCGAAGCGCACATCCCCTGCGGCGTGTTCGGCAAACGCGCCCTCGGAAGCATAGGCCAATATAAACTTCTGGTGCTGCCGGACGTGCTGACGATGGACGGCGAGGAGGCGGAGGCCGTCCGCGCCTACGTCCAAAACGGGGGAAACCTTTACGCAAGCGGCCGGACATTCCATCCTTTGCTTTCGGAAGTTCTGGGGATAGAGCCTCTGGGCGAAACCCACGAGACTGTGACTTATGTGGCTGAAACCGCCGGAAAGAAGTTTATGCCGGAAACGTTCAGCGGCTATCCCCTGACGATCCGCGGGAGGCAGGTAACCGCGAAACCCGTTGATCCCGACGAGGTCATGGCTGTCGTGAACCTGCCCTATACCGACCCGGCGGACAGGACGCGTTTTGTCTACATACACTCCAATCCGCCCGGCGCCGATACGGAATACCCCGCCGTGATTTATCGCGCATACGGCAAGGGACGCGTCATATGGGCGTCCGCGGCGTTTGAGGCCTTCAGGTATGAACCGCACAGGCGGATTTTCCTCGGGCTGGTAAAAAAACTGCTAACTAGCCCCCCGGCGTTCGAGTGCGACGCGCCCGCGCCGGTGGAAATCGTGCTGACGCATGACGCGGAAAACCGCAGGTTTCTCATAAGCCTTCTGAACCTGCAGGACAGAACGCCTGTATTGCCCGTTTATAATTTCACAGTGCGCGTCAATCTGTGCGGGAACGCTCCGCTGGCGGTCTTGGCGCTGCCGGACGAGGTTCCGGCGGAATATGTTTTCAGGGACGGTTTCGTGGAGATCAGGGTGATTCGCCTGGAGATGTGGGCCATGTACGGCATTCAATACAGATGAAGTAAAAAAAGAAATAACCGGCCCCTGTTCGGGGGGTTGCCGGTTATTTCTTTTTTAATCGCGAAATATAAAGGCCAGCCGCCGCCTTAAAGCGGCATGTACTCAGGCGAAGGGGACGTTTACGCGTCCCCTTCGCCTTTATAGCTAATACGAATCTCAGATTAATACTTCACAGGCGGAGCCGAAACGCCGAACGCTTCAGCGGCGTTCTCGGCGACAGACTGTGAAGATTTTAATCGAGATTCGTATAAGCCGCTACGCCGTGACCGTCACGGCGAACACAGTCTTTGCCCCGTTCGGCGCGGTGATCGTGATGACCGCGATACCAGCTTTCAGCGGGGACAGAACGCCGCTTTGGCTAACGCCGCAAACAGCCGCGTTGGACGTCGTAAACGTAAGCGTTCCCGTGCCGTTCCAGGTGCACGGGATCTGAAGCGGCTTGCCGATCTTGGCCGCCATCGACTTCACATCGCAGGCTATATCCGGCGTTTTAAGGTTGTCCATAGCGGAAACCAAAGCGCGCGCGGCTCCGTAGATTTCGGCCTGATCCTCAGAGTTCGCAAAAACGTCTTTGGCGTACCCGAGAGCGTCTAGGAGAGCAGCCCAGGTATCGGCGGTCCAATCGGCGCCGTTCATAGCCTCCGCCTGCGCTATCGCCAGTGCGAGCGCATTTTTGTCGATAGGGGATTCGCGTGTGACCGCGATCGTGTAGTCCCGCGTCGTACCGTCCTCAGCCGTGACCGTGACAGTAAAGGTGTTCTTTCCTACGTTCAGCGGCTTTTCCCCTATGTCGCCGGAAACCGTCGCCTTCGGATCATTCGCGGCGGCGGCGATGGTTATGCTCGTGACATCGCTTGCCGCGCTGACCGTATACTCAGTCACGCCGGCGTCAAACGCCGGGGTCAGCGTCCCCTTGCTCACCGTCAGGCCGGAGAGCGACGCGTCGTCGGAAACCGCCGCAACGGGCACCATGAGGATCCCGACGAAGTTGCAGTAGCCGCTGATGACGGTCACGTTGACGGGACTCGTCCCGTTGATCGTCAGCCGGCCGCAGTCCACGATCATCGGAGTATCCCACCAACCCGTGGTTTTGTAGGGAACCGTCAGAACCTGATCCCCTTGCGCGACCTGGAAAGTTATCTGCGGGCCGTCGTTGGAATACTGCAGGTACACCTCGTATGCGCCGGCCGGGGCGTTGGCCTTGAACGAAGCCGTATACGAAGGCGTGCTGCCGTTCGCGGCCAGCCAGTAATACCAGCCGTCTATAGCCCAGGACACCGAGCCCTGATGCTGAGGTTCGCCCGGATTGGCGACCGTGCCTCCGTTGCCCACGGTATATCTGTAGCAGTTGTAAACGCTGACAGACTTCGTCTGCGTGTCACCGCCCCGCGTGGCTACGACCTTGATATCGCTCGCGCCCCAGGGCAGGGGTACGTTGGCCTCGAATACGCCGCCGCCGAGCATCGCCGCGGCGACGCCGTTGACGGTGACCACGGCGTTGTTATCGCTAACGGTCCCGGAGACCTTGTACGTGACCGGAACGGTGACATAGCCGCCCTTCTGGTCGACCGTCAGCTCGAGCGGCGGCAGCGGCGGGGTGTACACCGTGCGCGTGATCACGACCGTGTAGACTTTGGTCTGCGAGCCGTCCGCCGAAGTGACCGTGACGGTGAAGGTGTTGTCGCCGACGGCCAGTGTGTGCGTCCCGAGGTCGCCTGTGACAATCGCGTCCGGGTTGCTCGCCCGGGCGGCTATATTGGCGCTGTCGGTTTCCGTCTTGGCCGTGTAGCTTGTCAGGTTGGAGTTGAACACCTGATCAAGCGCCGCCGGGTTTACCGTCAGCGAAGCCAGCGTCGCGTCGGAAGCCGCGACAACGGGCGCCAGCGAGATGAATCCGAACCGGATGGAACCGCTTGTGCAGGTCAAAGTGAGCATGCTGTCACTAGCCCCGCTCAGCGTCACATCGCCGCAATACATCAGCACGTGTCCCATATAGGAGCCGTCGGTGTTGGGGAAGTCGACGTTCAATGTCTGCCCGTCCACGGAGATCGTGCCGGCGCTGTCGTTCGGCGCGCCGTAATGTATCCATACTTCATATTCGCCGGCCGGGGCGGGTATGAAGCTCGGAAACGGCGACGACGGGTTGCTGACCAAGGAGGAGGCCGAAATGCCGGGATCCAGCTGCAGAGCGTAATTCCACCACCAGTTGGGGTCGTAGCCCGGCAGATAGGCGTCCGGGGCAATGAAGTCCCCCGTGTTCCCCCAGCCGTTTCTCCCCGCGATGGACGCGTATCCGTTGAAGGCGTTGAATGTCACCGACTTCGTCAGGCCGTTCAGAGTGGCCGCCACTGTTACCGTGTTGAGCCCGAACCGCGCCGGGATGGGCTGGCTGTACGAGCCGTCGCCCCCCACGCTCACCTTTGTCCCGTTGACCGTGACCGCCGCGGTGGGATCGCTGACCTTGCCGGCTACGTTGATGGTGGAAACGGCGTCCAGATAGTAATACGCGTTCACATTGTCATGATAGCCGCTTATAGCGTTGACAGTCAGCGTCCAGGGAGTGGCCGCCTCGCCCAAGGCCAGCGCTATGAGGTCGATATTGCCGTCTCCGGAGGTGCAGGAGATGGCGATGGTGTGTTCGCCCTGGGTAAGAGGCAGGGCAATGCCGTCCGCCAGCCGATAATCATCCCACCAGGACGTATTTGGGACTGTAAAGGTGCCGGCGACCGCGCCGTCCACGCGCACCGCGAGCGTCATCGGGCCGTCCACCGTGGCGTAGCGGAGCATCAGCTTGTAGTTGCCGTCCGCGGGCACGCTCACATTGAAGGGTATCGTGCCGTTGCCATTGCCGCTGGCGCCGATCCACACGATCGCGCCGCCGAGGGCCGCGCCGTCAGGCGTCAGGCTGCCTTTGGCCCCCGTAATGGAATTCCAGCCCACGTTGGCCACGGGATACGCGTCCGCGCAGGACACGTTCACGACCTTGTTGACCGTCTCCCCGCTGAGCGAGGCCGCGATGGAAATCGGGTTGTTGCCGTAAGAGATCGGCGGCTGGGCGATGAACGCGGTATCGGAAGTCCACCACACAGAGCTGCCGTTGACGGTGACCGCGGCGCCGGGATAGTTCACGCTGCCGGTTATCCCGAAGGTCCCGAAGCCTTCGCTGCTGGGCATGATGCGCAGCCGCGTGGCATCGCTCTGGTCGACTTTAAGCGTCAGGCTGTCCGCGGACGACAGCGGGATAAGCAATATGTAGGCGAAGTTGCAGCCGCCGCTGGTGCAGGTGAAAACGATGGTGTTCGCTCCTCGGTTGAGCGTGACGACGGGGACATTTTTAACATAGCCGTACTCCGACCAGTAAGTCGTGGGAATGGGATACGAGCCCGCCACCGCGCCGTTTACGGACACGCGGCAGTTCGTGCCGCCCGTCTCTGTGCAGGCGCACATATACAGCTGATAATTTCCGGCGGCCGGGACATTCACGGTGAACGTCGCGACGTTGCTTCCGAGCCATATATATTTACCAATTGGGCTGTAGCGATCGTCGCCACCGACGGCGTTCGGATGGCTGGCGTCGCCCCACGCCGAGTACATCAGGGCGTTCAGGATGTTGAGAGACTGCGTTCTGGTCTGCCCCTCGAGCGAGGCGGTCACGGTGATCCGGTTCGTTCCCAGTATCGGTGTGATCGCGGCGGAAAAATGGGTCGGATCAGTCCAGGACGCGGTCACGCCGTTGACTGTCACGTTCGCGCCCGGATAATTCACGCTGCCGGTGACTGTCAGGGAAGCGCCCGCCCATATGATGCCCTTGTTTGCGCCGATTCCTACGATCGGGGTCACGGTCAGGGCAAAATCGCCCGGGCCGCTAAGGGCGGGCACCGTCAGATTGAACACTACAGTATCCACGGCATTGCCTTTGATCAAAGTCGCGGTGAGAGTGACGTGAGCGTCCGCGTCGCCGGGCGTCGTGACGGCGCCGGTTGTCGGGTTGACGACGGCCGGATCGCTGGACGACCAGCTGATGACGGAGCCGTTCAGACCCTTGGCCGGCAGGTTCAGGCTGCTGGTCACGTGACCGGCGTCCGGGTTCTGCCGCCCGATCGTGCCGAAGGTGAGGACGGCCTTGTCGGCCGCGACGATTTCCGCGTCGGACATGGTGGTGGACAGTTTCGCGTCCGCCCAGACGCCGTAGCCGTAGTTGTCGATCTCCCGAAGGGAGATCGTGTTCACGCCGGTCACGTCCAGCGTGAGCGTCTGCATCGGATCGCCGGCCTTCATGGTCACCGTCGCGAGGACCGCGCTGTCGGGCGGGGCCGCGTTCCAGCCGGTGCCGTTGCCGTCATACCTGTAGTTATAAGACAGGCTGACGTCCTTGAGTACCTGGAAGGTGACGGTGCTGAGCTTGGTATTCGTGGCCGTTCCGGAATACGGGTTCTTCATGACGCCCAGATTCACCTGGAAGGTGTTGTAGTTCGAGTTCAGGCTGTAGGTCATGACAGACGGCGAGCACGCGACGATGCCTTTCGCGTAATCATTGCCATTGATCGATATGTCGCCGCCGTCGAAATCCCGGTCGAACGAGAGGTTGTTTGTCCAGTATTGGTAGCTGCTGCTTATGAGAGGCAGGTCTGTCAGATATGTATATCCGAGATACTGCTTGACCGTCAGATCGAAGTCCCGCGTGGCCGTTGACGCGCCGCTGGCGATCGTGGCCGTCAGGGTGACGCTCGTGTCGCCCGTGCCGCTGGGTATGACGGAGCCGTCGGAGGTGATCACGCCGGGCGCGTCAGACGACCAGGAGATGGCCGAGCCGAAAGCCCCCTGCGTCGGCAGGCTCAGGTTGGCAGTGACGTAGTCCTCCGCCTTGTTCGTCTTTTTGATCTTGTCCCAGGTCAGCGCGTTCTTGTCCGCCAGGACCTTGGCGGCGTCCGAGTAGCCCGTCGTCGCGGTCAGCGTGTTCGACCGCACCCGGCTCCCGTCGGACATAACGGCCGTGACATAAACGGAATAGCTCGTGTTTTCGGCCAGGCCCGGCAAAGTGACGGATGTTCCGGTCAAAGGCGGAGTTGTTTGCACATTCTGGTCGCCGGCGGGGCTGTAACTCGCCGTGTAATACGCTCCGGCAAGCGCGTTCCAACTCAGGTTCAGCGCGCCTGCCGCCGGGGCGGCGGTCAAAGTCAGCGCCGTGGGGGCCTGCGCCGCGGCGTCGGACGTCGTGCCCGCTCCCGCGCCGTTATACGGCGTGACGGTGAAATTGAGCCCGGTCATGGAGGCTCCGCCCATTATCTGGTACGAATAGCCGAAATAGTCGGGGTAATCCACCGTCGTGGCGTAGGCTTCATTTCCCGTCGTCCAGTATTTGATGGTGTAGCCCGTCGCGCCTTCGACGCGGTTCCACGAGAAGATCTCGTTGCCGCCGCTGACCTGCGACGAGATAACAGGTTTGCCAGCGGGCGCGGCGTCGTTGGAGGTGACGTTGATCGTGAATTCCTGGATCGCGGAGCGCCCGGCCGCGTCATAGACGACCAAAGTGCCGCGGTAAGCGCCCGGCGTGACGAACACGTGAGTCCCCTTCATGTCGGTGGTGGGGACGCCCTCGCCGAAATCCCAGAGCCGGCGGACGATCGCGCCGCTGGGGGACGAGGAACCGCCGGCGTCGAAGCTGACCGCCTCGCCGGTCTTCACGTTCAGGCTGTTGAGCGACGCGACCGCCGTCGGCGCCGCCGGGACGTTCCCGCGGTTCGGCGGCACGGTGGCCGCGCCGCTGCCCTGGCTGCCCTCGACCAGGAAGTTGGTCAGGTAAGTCTGATTCGGGCCCAGGCTGAACGCGTTCGCGTCGTTGAACGTATTGTCGGTGAAGAAAAGGTTGTTGTCCGAGTTCTCCAGCGGCCACGTGCCCGACATCTGAACGCTGGCGTTCGCGTTGCCCGAGAAAGTGTTGGAATCCACGGTGATGTTCCTGCTTCCGCCGTTAAAGCGCAGGCCGTAGCCGTATCCGGCGGTGGTGTTGGTCATGTCGTGGAAATTGTTCTTGTAGAAATACTGATAAGTACACTGGCCGTTTATCGGATCCAGGTAACCCTGAATCTGCGCGCCCCACCACTGCAGATCGTGAATGTCGTTATACGCGAAGTAAAGGTTGGACATCAGGACCGCGTCGGACTCCGAAATGCCCAGGTCGTTCCCGGCGCCGAGCTCGTTGTCGGTGAAGGTGCTGTTGGTGGTATTGACCGCCTCAAGGTCGCACAGGCCGGTTGAGAAACGGGGGTAATCCGCCGTGTTCTCGTAGTCGTCCGCGAGCTTGACGGTGTTCCGGCGGACGGCGGCGTTGGTCACGCCCGCCATGCTCATCCAGTGCTCTACCGAGTTGTCCTCCACGATGGCGTTGTTGTGGAGGTCGGGATTCCAGAGCTCAATATCCAGCACTTCCAGGGAAGTGTTATAACAGCCTCTTATCGTGTTGCCGCGCACGACGCAGTTGGAGGCGTCGATGCCGCAGTGGACGCCGCCGCGCGAGGTGTAGATGATGTAGTTGTCGAGTATCTGGTTGCGGCTCGAGCCGTAGTCCATCCGGATCCCGCCGGACCATACCTCGCTGGGGCTTCCGATGTGCGAGATCTGGCAGTTCGAGATCACGCTGTCGGTGACGCCGTTGGAGGAATTGCCGTTGTATTCGTCTACCTTTGTTGATACAATCGTACTAAAAGGTGATTTGAACCCGCCGGGTTCATTTTTGAATTTTGGGGTGAGGTTTCATTTCGCAAGTATGTTCTATGGGTTCGTCTTTTCTCCATCAGGCTACATACCCAAAGCTTTTTCTGCAATAGTCAATGTTTCTTTTGTCATTTCCATTAATCTTTTCGCCGCTTTTCCGGCTGTATCATATGGATTTTTTTGAACAGTCTTTCCGGCAGAATCATTATAACCATCACACAATGTGTTGAGTTCGTTAAAATACAATTCGCATGAATTTTTGTTTCCACCAAGATGATTAACAACAGCCAACCGCGACAACCAAAACATTTGATACATAGATAACTCAAAATTTGTGGCGAAAAGATTCGCTCGCATATGAAGTAAAGCATTTTTATACGCATTAGCTGAAACTTCATAATTTCCCAGCAGACCTTCAATATCGCCTAAATGACCATATAAGGCTGCCACAATAAAAACTTTTCCATTTAGTTCGTTCAATTCAATAGCCTTTTGTATTTTGTCGCGGATAGCCGCCATATGACTATTGTTTTTTTCTTCGCCGAAATGCGTTTCAATATGGTATTCTTCATCGGTATAATGGCGGCATTTGCTTATGGCTTCATTAACAGAAGCTCTGGCTTCTTTCGCAGAAACATCGTATTCTTGTCTGTATATTTTTTCTGATTCAAAAGGAATATTATCTTTTGAAGAAACATCACGATATTGGAAATTCCCAGTTATGACATCAAAAGTCACTTCTGTCCTCGCAAGAAAAACTCTTAAAATACCAGCTATTGCTGATATTAGCCAAACGGAAGGAACCGCTAACGGTAAGCATGAAATAAGAATACTTGCTCCCAACCCAAGAAAAACAACTTTCAAAATGAATACGGCGGCGCAGATTGGACACTGGGGGCGGCGAGATTAGACACCCCGAGGCGGGCAGTTTAGACACCCGACGGCGGCGGGATTAGACACCCGTGGTAGACTTGAAATTACGTC